>Ga0209081_1000228_pt1 | contig 34114 bp, 30 predicted proteins | sample GOMGulsemesocosm_4_FD_184636 | JGI IMG/M metagenome (GOLD analysis project Ga0209081, IMG submission 184636) | Methane-oxidizing microbial communities from mesocosms in the Gulf of Mexico - GOM15B Gulf of Mexico (SPAdes) (version 2) | ecosystem: Environmental > Aquatic > Marine > Cold seeps... | reverse complement strand
TCCGTGGTCTGCGCAAGGTAATGAAACAGTGCCTGCTGGCAGCCGCCTGCCAAAACATGAAGAAGATTGCCCGCCTGCTGGCAGTGCTTTTACGCCTGCGGTCCGGGATAAGACGCGGCACTTGGCTACGAAGCCAAAAGTGCAGCTACTCGGAGGGAATTGGGGCCTTCGCAGGCTGAATCAGTCAACACAGGGAAAATCATTGCAAGCGTCCCAGAAAAACGAAACCCCGCGAAAATGCGGGGTTCGTCAGCAGTCTGAACCCGCCACCAGGCGGGTTTTTTGTTGGCTCGGATACCGACTCACTCGTCGGCACCGTCCTTTTTCACTTCGGCTTCCATGCGCTTGAGGCCGATGTGACGGACATCGGTACCCTTGACCAGATAGATGACGTGCTCGGCAATGTTACGCGCGTGGTCACCGACCCGCTCCAGCGAGCGCAGTACCCAGAGGATGTTCAGAACCCGGCCGATGGAACGCGGATCTTCCATCATGAAGGTCACCATCTCGCGCATCGCGGTCTTGTATTCCTGATCAACCGCCTTGTCCTCACGGGCAACGGCAAACGCCTGCTCGGTATCCATGCGAGCGAAGGCATCCAGCGCCTCCTGCACCATGCGGCGCACGTGGTGGCCGATATGGCGGCACTCAACGTAGCCACGCGGCGCCTGCCCCTCCTCCACCAGGTCAAGCGCACGCTTGGCGATCTTCGACGACTCGTCGCCGATGCGCTCCAGATCAACGATAATCTTGCTGATGCTCACGACCAGACGCAGGTCGCTGGCAGCGGGCTGGCGACGCGCCAGGATACGCAAGCAGTCCTGGTCGATATCCAGCTCCATCTGGTTGATCGCATCGTCCTTTTCACGGACTTGCTGAGCCAGCCTGGTGTCGCCTTCAACCAGTGCAACGATGGCATCGTTGATCTGCTTCTCGACCAGGCCACCCATTTCCAGCAGGTGGGTACGGATTTCCTCCAGCTCGTCGTTGAACTGCTGGGAAATATGCTGAGTAAACGCTTCTTTATCTGACGGCATGATGCATGTCTCCCTCGGTTAGCCGTACCGACCGGTGATGTAGTCTTCCGTCTGTTTCTTCGACGGATTGGTGAACAGCGTGTTGGTGTCACCAAACTCGATCAGTTCGCCCATGTACATGAAGGCAGTGTAGTCGGAGACCCGCGCCGCCTGCTGCATGTTATGGGTCACGATCACAATGGTGAACTTGGACTTCAGCTCGTTGATCAGCTCTTCGATCTTCAGCGTCGAGATCGGATCAAGCGCCGAGGCCGGCTCGTCGAGCAGCAGTACTTCCGGCTCAACCGCAATGGTGCGGGCGATACACAGACGCTGCTGCTGACCGCCAGACATGCCCAGAGCAGACTCGTTCAGACGGTCCTTGACCTCATCCCACAGCGCCGCGCCCTTGAGTGCCCACTCGACTACCTCATCCAGCGTGCGCTTGTTGTTTACACCCTGAATGCGCAGGCCGTAGGCGACGTTCTCGTAGATCGACTTGGGAAACGGGTTCGGCTTCTGGAACACCATGCCGACGCGACGACGCAGCTCGGTGACGTTGACGTCCTTGCCATAGATGTTCTTGCCGTCGAGCAGGATTTCGCCGTCCACGCGGCAACTGTCGACCAGATCGTTCATCCGGTTGAAGCAGCGCAGCAGGGTCGACTTGCCGCAGCCGCTCGGGCCGATGAACGCGGTTACCCGGTTGCGCGGAATCCTCATGCTGACGTTATGCAGGGCCTGCTTGGTGTCATAAAACAGGGACAGGTCCGGCACTTCCAGCGCAATGGACTCCTTGTCCATGTTCAGTTCCTGCTGGGAGCGCCCCAGGGCGCTCATATCCATGGCATGGGTTTTGGTGGTGTTAGACATAAGTGTGCGTCCGCCTAGAAAGAGTGATCAGTTTTCCAGCGCCTTGTACTTTTCGCGCAGGTGGTTGCGAATCGAAACCGCAGCAAAGTTGAGCGCGGCAATGACGCCCACCAGCAGCAGCGCAGTGGCATATACCAGCGGCCGCGCTGCCTCGACGTTGGGGCTCTGGAAGCCGACGTCATAAATATGGAAGCCCAGGTGCATGAACTTCTGATCCAGGTGCAGATAGGGATAGTTGCCATTGAGCGGCAGGGTCGGTGCCAGCTTGACCACACCGACCAGCATCAGCGGTGCCACCTCGCCGGCGGCGCGGGCAACGGCGAGAATCAGACCGGTCATCATCGCCGGGCTGGACATCGGCAAAATCACCTTCCACAGGGTTTCCGACTTGGTTGCACCGAGGGCCAGCGAGCCCTCTCGCAGCGACCGTGGAATCCGGGTCAGGCCCTCTTCAGTCGCCACAATCACCACCGGCACGGTCAGCAGCGCCAGGGTCAGTGAGGCCCACAGCAGACCGCCGGTGCCCAGGGTCGGCGCCGGCAGCGACTCGGGGAAGAACAGCTGGTCGATATTGCCACCGAGCAGGTAGATGAAGAAGCCGAGACCAAATACGCCGTAAACGATCGAGGGAACACCAGCGAGGTTGTTCACCGCAATGCGGATGGTCCGTGTCACCGCACCCTGCTTGGCATATTCGCGCAGATAGACCGCAGCCAGCACACCGAACGGGGTGACAATGATCGACATCAGCAGCACCATCATCACGGTACCGAAAATCGCCGGGAACACCCCACCCTCGGTGTTGGCCTCACGGGGCTCATCGCTGACGAACTCCCACAGCTTGCTGAAATAGTGACCAACCTTCGCAGTCGGGCCCATGGCGTTGGGCTGGAATACCCGAACTACCGCACTCAGGTTGATGTCCTTTTCGCGGCCGTCCATCGCTCGCACGCGGATGCTGTCGCGATTGAACTCCCGATAGAGGTCGATCAGGTTGGCTTCCAGCTCCGCATACAGATCATTCTGAACCTTGCGCTCGGCTTCCAGCTGCGCCTTGCGGTCATCGGTCAGCGCATTGTCCAGCTCGTAGCCACGCTCGCGAAGACGAATGCGCTCCAGCTCGGCGTTGATCTTGCCAATGGCGCCGGTCTCCAGCGCATGGATCTCATCGTAAATACCCAGTGCCCGATCGACCGCCGGCTGCAGTGCTGTCCAGGCCTGATCGCCTTCGGCGATGACCTGACCGGCCTGCTTGACCTGCAGCAGATAGCCATAGAAGTTGCCCCACTCGCGACGCTCGATAACGACGATATCCTCGGGCGCGCGCTCGTTTTCCAGCCAGTCGGCGACGATCCAGCGGAAATCCGCGCCGTACAGGTCACGATTGCCGACTTTCAGCAGCTCGCGATCCATAAACTCGGTTTTTTCCGGATCCACCGGCAGGCCGGCACCATGCAGACGCTCGGTCGGCACCTGTTCGCGGGTAGTGACCTCACCGATCAGGGTAATGGTCGGCTGACCGGGTATGGTGTATTCCGCCTCGATGACGTCAGCCGGCCAGAAGTGGCTCAGACCGCGCACAGCGATCAGCAGCAGCAGACCCAGGGTCATGATCACCGCGATGGCGACCGCGCCTGCATTCATCCAGACCCAGGGGCTGCCCGATTTGAACCAGGTTGTGAAGTTGCCTTGTTTCACTGTCTAGAGTCCTGTGGTCAGAGAGAGGCGTATTTCTTGCGCAGGCGCTGACGAATCAGCTCCGCCGCCGTGTTCATCAGGAAGGTAAAACTGAGCAGCACCAGCGCTGCCAGGAACAGCACCCGGTAATGGGTACTGCCCACTTCCGATTCCGGCATTTCGACCGCGATATTGGCCGACAGGGTGCGCATGCCTTCGAAGATGTTCCAGTCCATGATCGGCGTGTTGCCGGTGGCCATCAGCACGATCATGGTTTCACCTACCGCACGGCCCATGCCGATCATCACCGCGGAGAAGATACCCGGGCTGGCGGTCAGAATGACCACGCGACTGAGCGTCTGCCACGGGGTGGCGCCAAGCGCCAGCGAGCCTTGAGTCAGGTGGCGGGGCACACTAAATACGGCGTCTTCGGCAATCGAGAAGATGGTCGGGATCACCGCAAAGCCCATGGCCAGACCCACCACCAGTGAGTTGCGCTGATCGAAGTTGATGCCCATGTCGCGGGTCAGGAACACCCGCATGTCGCCACCAAAGAACCAGGCCTCGATATAGACGCTCATGGCAAAACAGGCCCAGCCCAGCAGCATCACCACCGGGATCAACAGCACCGCTTCCCAGCCCTCGGGTACCCGCAGCCGGATACGTGCCGGCAGACGGCTCCAGCCGTAGGCAAAGGCGATAAACACGATCGGTGTCAGGATCAGCAGAGAGACGATACCCGGCAGGTTGTCCTCCAGCAAAGGCGCCAGCCAGAGACCGGCGAGGAAGCCGAGAATCACCGTCGGCAGCGCTTCCATCAGCTCGATGATCGGCTTGACCTTGCGGCGCAGCGCCGGCGCCATGAAGTAGGCGGTGTAGACCGCAGCGGCGATCGCCAGCGGCGTTGCCAGCAGCATGGCGTAGAAGGCCGCCTTGAGGGTACCGAAGGTCAGCGGCGCCAGGCTCAGCTTGGGTTCAAACTCGGAGGTGGCCGAGGTCGACTGCCAGACGTAATCCGGCTCCGGATAGCTTTCGTACCAGACCTTGCCCCACAGCGAGCTCCAGGAAATCTCCGGGTGCTCGTTATGCACGTCCCAGTAGCTCAACTCGCCGTTACCGTGCTCCACCAGCAGATGATCGGCACGCGGACCGATGGCTACGGCGCTCACCGTACCCTCGCCCAGCGGCTCGACCAGCAGATTGTTGTGCGCGGTCGAATTGTAGATGCCCAACTGACCAGCCGTATCGACAGCAAGGAACACCTTGCGACGCTCTTCCGGTTGAATCAGCGCAATCGACTCGCCCTGCTGCTGATCGAAATCACGCACTTCGGTCAGCAGCGGGTGGCCGTTGCCGCGCACCATAAACCACTGTTTCAGCTCGCCGCTGCTGTCACCGACAATCAGCGAGATACCGCCGAGCATCAGATTGACCGAGGTAATCGAGGTGCCCATGCCCTCAACCACCTTGTAGCGACCATTGAGCTCGCCCTTTTTGCGCAGCGCCAGCACATCAATGTGCTGCTCACCGTTGACCACATACATCCACTGACGCAGCGGATCGATCAGGATGCGAGTGACCTCGCCTTGAGCGGGGTCGAGTGCCAACCGGGATTCGCTGCGAGTTTCGGCACCGGTCATCATGTTGCGCTTGATGCTGACACTGGTCGCCACCAGATCGCTGCCGATGCTGCCGGCCAGGGTCAGACCGTTACTGTCGCTGCTCATGGCGACCTGATCCAGTGCACGCCCCTGCTCGTCCAGGGTGATCGCTTCCTGACCGTACGGGAAGTTCAGGCTGGGCGTAATCAGCCGCACATCGTCCGGATAGGTCACCTTGTAGTCATGCTGGGCAATCAGCACCTGGCCATTGCTCAGGCCCACCACAAAGCGACGGGAATTGGGGGTTTCCACGTTAAAGCTGGTCACCTGCGCACCGGCCGGAATCGGCAGCTGCTGTTGCAGCACCGCCTTGCCGTCACGGGCATTGAAAAAGCTCACCTGGCCGCTCCGGGCCACGCGAATCGCCACCTCGCCCTGCTCTTCCATCGCCAGCATCAGCGGCGGATCGTCGGCCTGCACCCAGCTTGCGCTGTAACGCTCGCGCTCCTCAATCTCGGCCCCACCGAACAGCGGCAGCACCTCATACAGCAGATAGAGGAAAATCAGCAGGACAGCGACAATAACGCCAAGACCACCGACCGCAACGTACCAACGGGTAAAATGGTCCTTGAAATGACGCATGGCCCGATGGCGCTGCATCGCCGGAGTATTGAAGTCGACGCTGGACGTCTTGGATGGGGATTGGGTAGTCATGGCGCACACCCTACAGGGTCAATGTGACGAATTGATTACAGCCTGATGACGGCAAAAAAGGGGCGTGTCAGTGACACCCCCCTTTTTTGCCCGGCATCCGTGCCCGACAGCTGCGAACTTAGAAGCCCAGTTGCTCGTGGACGTTATCCACAGCGCGCTTGGGCATCGGCACGTAACCGTCCTTGAAGACCACTTCCTGACCCTGCTTGGACAGCATCATCTTGACGAACTCGCGCTCCAGCGGAGCCAGCTCGCCGTTCGGGGCCTTGTTCACGTAAACGTAGAGGAAGCGCGACAGCGGGTAAGTACCGGCGATAGCGTTCTCTTCGTTGGCTTCGATGAACGGCTGACCTTCTTCTGCCGCCAGCGGGATGGCGCGAACGCTGGAGGTACGGTAGCCCAGACCGGAGTAGCCGACCGCGTTCAGCGACTGGCTGACCGACTGAACGACAGAAGCAGAGCCCGGCTGTTCGTTCACGCCGCTGCGGAAGTCACCTTTGCACAGCGCATTTTCCTTGAAGTAACCGTAGGTACCGGAAACCGAGTTACGGCCGTAGAGCTGGATGTCGCGATCAGCCCATGCACCGGTCAGACCCAGCTTGCCCCAGGTATCCAGATCTTCACCACCGCACAGGCGGGTAGCGGAGAAGATACCGTCAACCTGAGCCATGGTCAGGCCTTCGATCGGGTTGTCCTTGTGAGCGAACACAGCCAGGGCGTCGATAGCAACCGGAACAGCGGTCGGCTTGTAGCCATAACGCTCTTCAAATGCCTGGATCTCGCTGTCTTTCATCATGCGGCTCATCGGAGCCAGGTTGGAGGTACCCTCGGTCAGAGCCGGCGGCGCAGTGGACGAACCTGCTGCCTGAATCTGAATGTTGACGTTGGGGTACAGGCGCTTAAACTCTTCGGCCCACAGGGTCATCATGTTGGCCAGAGTATCGGAGCCGACGCTGGACAGGTTGCCGGATACACCGCCGACACGCTGGTAGTCTTCCAGGGCCGGATCAACGGCGGCAAAGCTGGAGCTGGCGGCGACGCCGGCGGCAGCGAAGGTCACAGCAGCGAACAAGCGCTTGAGTTTCATGTCATTCTCCTGTTGAGGTAGTGTTTGCAACACGCGACTCAGTATTGGGATGCGATGTGACAACTCTATTCAGGAATTATGACAATTGTGTGAAGGGCGCAAACTCCGCGAGATAGCGGGCACAACGCGCTCACACAACGATTGAGAGCCTGCCCCCAATCCCTTACCATAGGCGGCTTGCCGCGCGGTCGGCGTTCCGCCGAAGCTTGGCACAACAATTACAATAGACCACTGTCGAGTCTACCAATGCACGAATTAGATACCGATCCCGTGCCACAGGGCGAACTGGCGCTGAAAATTACCGCCCTGCCGCGGGACTGCAACAGCTTTGGCGACATTTATGGTGGCTGGCTGGTAGCCCAGATGGATACCGCCGGCACCAGTATCGCGGCCCGCATAGCACGCGGCCGCGTTGCCACCGTTGCGATTGACCGCATGGGGTTCATGGTGCCGGTTCCGGTTGGCGCCCAGCTCGCGTTCCATGGCGAGGTACTGGATATCGGCCGCAGCTCGATCAAGATCCTGGTCGAAGTCTGGAGCGAAGATCTGGCCCACGACGAAAGCCGCAAGGTAACCGAGGCCACCTTCGTCTTCGTTGCCATCGACGATCGCGGCCGCACCCGGGTCATCCCGTCCTGATCGAGACGGCTGCCCGGCGGCCCTGACGGACTGCTGTCACATGTTCCAACGCCTTACCGCCACGGGCCTCTCACTGGCCTGCCTCATCGACCGTGCCACCAGCCTGCTGGGGCGCAGCGTTGCCTGGCTGACACTGCTCATGGTGCTGCTCACCTGCGCCGTGGTGCTGCTGCGTTACGGCTTCGATATCGGCGCCACTGCTACCCAGGAACTCATTCTCTACGCGCACTCGCTGGTGTTTCTCGGCGCCGCGGCCTGGGCTCTGCAGCGCGATGCCCATGTACGCGTCGACATTTTCTTCCGCCGCCTGCAGCAGCGCGGCAAGGCGCTGGTCGACTTGACCGGCAGCCTGCTGTTTCTGCTGCCCATGTGCCTGTTTCTGGCGTACAACTGCTGGGATTACGTCGGCATGTCGTGGCAACGACAGGAGCGCTCGGCCGATGCCGGCGGTCTGCCCTGGGTCTATCTGCACAAGAGTTTCATCCTGCTGCTGGTCGCCAGCCTGCTGCTGCAGGCCGTGGCACAGATCCTCAAAACGCTGGCGGTACTGAGTGGCGTCCGGCCCGGACACCTACCAGCCAGTCATGAGGAGCACCTGTAATGGGCGGGGAATTCATGGCGATTGCGCTGTTCGTCTGTCTCTGTCTGGCGTTGATGGCCGGCTACCCGGTGGCCTTCACCCTGGGCGGCATCTCGCTGCTGTTCGCCGGTATCGGCATCATCTTTGACCTGTTTGAGCCGAGCTTCCTGGGCGCCCTGCCGAGCCGCCTGTACGGCACCATGACCAATCAGACACTGATGGCGGTGCCGCTGTTCGTGTTCATGGGTGTCATGCTGGAGAAATCACGCATCGCCGAGGATCTGCTCGACGCCATGGCGCGACTGTTCGGTGGTTTGCGCGGCGGGCTGGCGTTCTCGGTTTGCATCGTCGGCGCGCTGCTGGCGGCGAGTACCGGCATTGTCGGCGCCACCGTGGTCACCCTCGGCCTGCTGGCGCTGCCGACCATGCTGCGCCGCGGCTACGACCCGGCGCTGGCCACCGGCACGCTGGCGGCAACCGGCACCCTCGGGCAGATCATTCCGCCGTCGATCATTCTGGTGCTGCTCGGTGACGTTCTCTCCAACGCCTATCAACAGGCGCAGCAACGGCTCGGCATTTTTTCACCCAAGACCGTCACCGTCAGCGATCTGTTCGTCGGTGCCCTGCTGCCGGGATTGCTGCTGGTAGTGCTGTATCTGCTGTATCTGGCCTTTGTCGCCTGGCGCCAGCCGGAAAAACTGCCAGCGCCGACGCCGCAAGAGCGCAGCGCCGTCTCAATCGCTCACTTGCTGCGCAGCCTGCTGCCACCGCTGCTGCTGATCGTGGCGGTGCTCGGCTCCATTCTGGGTGGTGTCGCCACACCGACCGAGGCCGCCGCTGTCGGCGCGTTGGGGGCAGGTCTGCTGGCGCTGGGCAAGGGGCAGCTGAGTATCGTCAAGCTGCGCGAGGTGGCCCAGGCCACCGCCGAGATCAGCGCCATGGTATTCATGATTCTGCTCGGCGCGTCGATCTTTTCGCTGGTATTCCGCGGGTTCGGTGGCGACGAGCTGATCCACGAGCTGTTCCACTCGCTGCCGGGCGGCGCCTTTACCGCCACACTGGTGGTGATGCTGGTGATCTTTCTGCTCGGTTTTATTCTCGACTTTATCGAGATCACCTTCGTGGTCGTGCCGATTGTCGGCCCGGTACTGTTGAGCATGGGCATCGACCCGGTCTGGCTCGGAGTGATGATCGCGCTGAACCTGCAAACCTCGTTCCTCACCCCGCCGTTCGGCCTGTCGCTGTTCTATCTGCGCGGCGTCACGCCTGCCGGCGTCCCTACCTCGGCCATCTACCGCGGGGTATTGCCGTTTATCGTCATACAGTTGCTGATGCTGCTGATCGCCGCCTGCTGGCCAGGTCTGGTGACCTGGTTGCCCACGCTGCTGGCGCAATAACACCCGCCCGGTTGGGCCGCCTGCAGCACCTCAGCCTTCCTTGCCGGCAGCCACCTCAACACCCACTCTATCCTCCAGCAGCGCGCTGGTCGCGGTCTGCACATAGGCCTTGAGCTGCTCCTGCAAATCGCCCGGCACATGTGCCTGCTCGGTGACAGTGGCCTGCGGACCGAGCTGGTAGCGGTAGGCACGGGGCTGCTCACCACGCGGCTGCACCACCAGTTCATCACCGCGCAACAGCCCCACCGTCTGACCGCCGCCTGACGGCTTGATCACGCCAAAGCCCTTGTCACCGGCAGGCAGCGCCAGCAGATCACGCCCCCAGCACTGCTGCTGCACCGCGCCGCCGAGGCGCCCCATGATGGTCGGCACTACGTCAACCTGGGTGCCGACAATGTCATTGCGCTGGCCAAAGCGCTCGGTGATACCGGGCGCGATCAGCAGCATGGGCACGTTGAAGCGCAGCAGATCGAGATCGGTCAGCTGGCGCGGCGTGCCGAAGCCATGGTCGCCGATCACCACAAACAGCGTGTCCTTGTACCAGGGCTCATTGCGGACCTGATCGAAGAACCGGCCCAGCGCCCAGTCGGAATAGCGCATGGCGGTCAGGTGCTCGTCGTTAACACCCTGCCCGCTCACGGCATCCACCGGCAGCGGGTCGGGTAACGCGTAAGGCGTATGGTTGGACAGGGTCTGCAGCAGCGCATAGAACGGGCGCGTATGATCCAGTGCATTCAGTTCGGTGACAGCACGGTCAAACATGTCCTGATCGGATACGCCCCAGGTCGGGTCGGAAAAGACCGGATTGACGTAGTCATTGCGGCCGATGAAGTGGCGCATGCCCTGCTTGCCGAAAAAGCCCTTCTGATTGTCCCAGGCAAAGTCGCCGTTATAGACATACAGGTCGTCGAAACCTCGCTGGCTCAACAGCTGCGGCAGACCGGAAAACGCATGGCCACCCTCCGGCTCCTGCATCAGGTACTCGAAGCCCGGCAGGTTGGGGAAGCAGGCCATGGTCGCGAACATGCCCTGATGGGTGTGGGTGCCGTTGGAGAAGTAGCGGGTGAACAGCAACCCCTCCCTGCTCAGCCTGTCGAACTCGGGGGTAATGCCCAGCGGGGAGCCCAGCGCCCCGGTGTAGTAGCCGGCAAAGCTCTCCATCAGTACCACCACCACATTGCGCACCGGCAACACGCTATCGACAGCGGGTTCAGATACGCGACGCACCGGCGCCAGCTCAGCGTCAATCAGCCGGTCATGTTCGGTCAACAGCAGGCTTCGGGTAATCCCGGTCGCCTGGTCATCGTCCATCAAACCAAGCCAGGCGTTATTGCGATGATCAGAGAACTGCGCCTTGGCGGCCGAATACAGGGTCAGCGCCGGCGTCAGGCCGAGTTGATTGGCAAAGGTCGAATCGGTGGTGAAAGCGTCCCCCCAGCGCAGCGGAGGGCCCTGACGCAGGGTGCCACGAGCCAGAACCGTTGAACTGACCAGCAACAGCAGCAGCACCGAGATGCGAGCCGCCAGCGCACCCAGACGGCTGTGCCGACGGTTCGCTGCGGTCGCGGGCAGCCTGGTACGGCGGTCCAGCCAGCGAAAACCGCGATACATCAGCCAACTGACCAGCGCCATACCCAGCAGCAAGCGCACCACCGGAAAGCCATACCAGAGCATGCTCAGTACAGTCGCCGGATCTTCCTGCAGATACTGGAACACCAGCGTGTTCAGGCGCTGGTGAAACTCGCGGTAGAAGCTCAGCTCGACAGTGCCAAGCAGGCAAAGCAGCACGGTTGCCAGCGTCAGCCACAGGCACTGCAGCGTGCGCATGGCCATCAGCCGCGCACTGAGGACGGTCAGCATCAGCGGCGCACCGACGATAACAACGACCCGCAGGTCGAAACGCAGGCCGTTGAAGAAGGCTTCCAGCAAATCGCCACGGGTTACCTCGGCGGCCAGCTCCCAGTTCCAGGCCAGCAGCGCGCCGCGCAGCAGGGTCAGCATAAGCGTCAGTGCCGCCAGCGCACCAACGATAAATATCAGTTGGCCGCGCAGGCCAACCACCGGCCGGCTGGCCGGAGCAGTAGAGAGGGTCATCAAACAGGTTCCACAGGCAGGCCCGCTCAGGCGGGCGAGAACAGAATCAGGCTCCAGACGCTGGTGATCAGCAGCAGCGCGAGCATCTGCGCCGCACTGCCCAGATCCTTGGCGCGCTTGGACAGCGGGTGCAGCTCAAGCGAAATACGATCCACTACCGCCTCTATGGCCGAATTGATCAGCTCAACGATCAGCGCCAGCAGCACCACCCCGACCATCAGTGCGCGCTCTACGCCGCTGACCGGCAACCAGAACGCCAGCGGGATCAGCACTAGGGCCAAAAACAGCAATTGGCGGAAGGCGGCCTCAAAGGTCAAGGCTGCCCGCAGGCCGGCGAGCGAGTAACCCGCCGCCCTGATTATCCGGACCACACCTCCACGACTTTTCAGTTTCAGCGCATCGTCAGCGCCGGACAGGGGCTCAGGCCGCATGACGGCTGTCCCCGTTACCGCCGGTCAGGCTCTGATAGCAGGCCAGAAAATACTGCCAGTCCTCGTCAGGCATCCCTTCGCGGTGGCGGCACAGCTGGTCCAGGTCATGCCGCACCGCTCGACTGCGCAGCAGGCGACGACGGCTCTTCTCCAAATCCAGCAGTGCGACCTCGGCCCGGTCGCCGTTAACCCGGACATAGATATGCTTGGCGTACAGACAACCGTGCTGACGGCGCCCCCCGTGCAGCCGCCGCAGCACCACAGCCAACTGCTGCAGTACGGCACGTCGCCGGGTTACTGTCTCCTCGCTGGCGTACCACTGGCCCAGACTGACAAAACCAGTCAGCTCTTCGGTCACCAGCAACCCTTGCCACTGTCCTTGATGCTCACGGGCAGCACAAAAAACCAGTTTGGGTACCGGCACACCAAGTTGCTCGCAGGCACGCAGCGCCAGCTCCTCCCTCAGCACCGTGGGCCGACCAAGAGGGTGCAACCAGGTACGATAGACATGCCCAACCTGACGCTTGCTGTACAAGCGGGGCAAGCCGCGACTCTGGGGCGGCAGCAACTTGACCCCGCTCTGGCCACCGCGGCGCTGATTCGGCTCCTCTACCCACTTGCCGTCCATTTCCCACCAACGCTCGAAGCGTGCCTGACCAAAGGATGGCAATCGGCCCCGGGCCGAGATCACGGCGCTCATGCGTCCGCCTTGCGCAGCACGTAGACCCGCCACATGGCGTAGCCGGGCAGGAAATCGTGGTGGCTGATTTCGCTGAAGCCCGCCTCGCGAAACTCGGCTTCAATGACCTCGCGGGCCACCACAAAGCGGTTCTGATTCTGACCGGCACGCCCTCGCTTTGCCCGGCGCGCTTCCAGACGACTGCGCTTCCAGGACTTGTAATTGCCATCGACCCAGAGCGAGATGATCAGGGTATCGCGGGTGACACGGGCGCATTCACGCAGCAGGGCAAGACGGTGCTCATGATCGGCAACGTGGTGAATCAGCCGCATGCAGAAGATGCTGTCGACCGCGTTATCGCCCAGATCGATATCAAAGGCGGAGGTCTGGAACGCCTTGACCCGCCTTACCACCTCCGTCGGCTGGCCGGCCAGTGCGGTCTGGATCATGTCCGCCGAATTGTCGGCAGCCAGAATGACCCGATTCGGCGCCTCGGCCAGCAACGGCCAGAAACGACCAGCGCCGCAGGGCAGGTCCAGCACCAGATTGGGGTCACCGGCGTCTTTCAGCGCGCGGCGAGCCAGCTGCATGTCACGCCAGTTGGACAAACGACGCGACAAACCGGCCTGATGCTTGTCGAAATACTGTTGTGAGTGATCGCGGTCGTACTTGTCGGAGAACGCGAGCTCGATCGGTTTGCTTTCGGACATGACAATAACCCTGGTGGGAGTAGGTGCTGCCAGACTAGGCGCCCACGGATCAAGGTCGTGTCAAAGCGATGTCAAAATTTCGTGAAAAGCCAGAGGCCGAGCGATATCGGCCCGCGCGCTCGGCGGTGCAGCGGGCAATCAACCCAGCCGCACATCGAAACAGCTGCCGCCGGCGGCCAGCGAATGCATGCTGACTGACCAGCCCTGATGGGCGCAGATACGCTTGACCAGCGACAGCCCCAGCCCCAGCCCTTCACCACGGGCCTGGTTGCCACGGACAAAGGGTTCGAAGATGTCGCTTTGCTGGTCGGTTGGCACCCCGGGCCCGGTGTCTTCCACGCGGAAGCAGCCCGCTCCCAGCAGCAATCGAACCTGCCCCTGTTCGGTGTAGTGCAGCGCATTGCGCAGCAGGTTGGACATGACCGTGCCGAGCAATCCCGGATGATACTGGCCGCTATCCTCCGCCTCGACGATCAGCTCAAAGCCCAGACCCTTGTCGGCAAAGGCGCCCTGCCAGCGCTCGACCTGCTCCTGCGCAACCGAGAGCAAGGACGCATTGCCGGTCATCCTGACCGGCTGGCCCTTGGCTCGCGCCAGCAGCAGGAAGGTACCAACCAGCTCGCGCATCTCCTCGGCAGCACGGGCGATGCGCTCGACCTGCCGTTGCTCGCGCTCACCCAAATGGGCCGCTTCCAGCAGCTCGGTCGAGGTGGCGATAATCATCAACGGCGTGCGCAGTTCGTGACTGACATCGCCGGTAAACAGCCGTTCACGCTCCAGCGACAGGCGCAGCTGGCTGAGGGTGGAGTCGAAGGCCTCGGCCAGATGGCCAACCTCGTCGTCCGGGTATTCCGGCGCCAGTGGCGGCGCCAGCGGCAGCAATTGATCCCGGTGTCGCACCTGACCGGCCAGCCGGATGATCGGCGCCAGAATCTTTTGTGCTATCAGCAAACCCAGCAGACAGCCCAGCAGCACACTCAGCAGGAAGCCGGCAAATACTACGGCAAACAGCACCCGCTCGCGGGCCTCGAACTCGGCCTGCTCCTGCACCAGAATAAAACGCTGCGCGCCAATCTCGCGAACGTAGACATAGGCAGCCTGATCGTCGCCCACCAGTTCGCTGAAGCCCCCTTCGAGCGAGCGCAGCGACTCCGGTATCTCGTAGCCCGGCATGTGCGAGGCATACAGCCGGGTCTTGCTGTCGAGCCGGGGCGGCTGACCGCGGGCCAGGTCCTGCTCCAGTACGGCAGTCAGTTCCTCGCTCATCTCCTGGGAGACCAGATGCTCCTCGACAAAATGCACAATGCCGACAATCCCCAGCGAAAACACCCCGCTGACCGCCAGCGTCATCAGCGTGAAGGCGATTACAATACGCCGGCGCAGCGGCTGCTTGCGAATCATTGCGCCGGCTCCGAAAGGCTGTAGCCAACCCCGTGCACGGTATGAATCAGCGGCGTTTCAAACGGTTTGTCGACGATCTGACGCAACTGGTGAATATGGCTGCGCAGGCTATCGCTGTCGGGCAGTTCGTCGCCCCAGAGCGCCTCTTCCAGCACAGTGCGGCGAATCACCGCCGGGCTCTTGCGCATCAGCACTTCCAGCAGCTTGAGCCCGACCGGGTTGAGCTTGAGCGCCTTGCCGGCACGGCTGACCTGCAGGGTATCAAGGTCATAGCTCAGATCGCCGACCTCCAGTCGATGACGACCGCCACCGCTGCTGCGGCGCAGGATGGCTTCAATACGGGCTACCAGTTCGGATAGCGCAAAGGGTTTGAGCAGGTAATCATCGGCGCCAACCTTCAGGCCCTTGAGCCGATCGTCCAGCGCATCACGCGCGGTCAGCATGATAATCGGCGTGTCGCGACCGGCGTCCTCGCGCAGCCGCTGACACAGCTGATAGCCGTCCATGCCCGGCAGCATGATATCCAGCACAATCAGATCGTAGTGCTCGCTGACCGCCAGATGCAGCCCCGAAACCCCATCCTGGGCGCAGTCCACCGTGTAGCCCTTGAGCTGCAGGTAGTCCATCACGTTGGCGAGGATGTCGCGGTTATCCTCGATGACCAGAATACGCATGCAGGAGCTCTCCAGAAAACCACACGGCTTGACGAAATTTTCACAGCGCGTTGACGCAGCGCCGACAGCAAGATCACCACACTGCGACGGTCGATTTCAACCATGGACTGTCACATGCCCCTGCTCAAATCCGCCCAGGCCCGTTTCCTTGGCTTGCTCGCATCCCTCTGGCTCGGTGTTTTCGTTGTCACCCGTTCGATCCTGTTGCTGACCCACCTGGGCGAAGCGCAGCTCAGCGCCAGCGGTGTGCTGCGGCTGTATGGCGAAGGCATGATCTACGACCTGACCTTCCTGCTCTACGCCTTCGCGCCACTGGCACTGTACCTGCTGCTGTGCCCTGCCCGGCTCTGGCGCAAGCGCTGGCATCTGCGTCTGCTGCAGGCAGCCATGACCTTCGGCGTCTTCCTGATGCTGTTCACTGCGGTCGCCGAATGGCTGTTCTGGGACGAGTTCGGGGTGCGCTTCAACTTCATCGCGGTCGACTATCTGGTCTACTCCGACGAGGTGATCAACAACATCCTCGAGTCCTACCCGGTCTATCCGCTGCTGGCAGCGCTGACCGTCATCGCCGTGATCACCACCGCGCTGCTGCAACCACGGGTTCGTCGCATCGCCGCCGCCCCCTTGCTGAGCTGGCCGGAACGCGGCATCAGCCTGGCAGGCGCGGTTACGGCCGTCGCCCTGAGCATTCTGGTGGTCGGGCAGGACTTTCCGCGCAGCAGCGGCGGCAACGCCTATCAGCACGAACTGGCCAGCAACGGGCCGTACCAGTTCTTTGCCGCCTTCCGTAACAACGAACTGGACTACACCCAGTTCTACCCGCAACTGCCCGAGGCCACCGCTGCGAGCGCCCTGCGTGAGGAAGTCAGCGAAGCAAATGCCCGCTTTGTCGACACCGACCCGATGGGCGTTCGCCGGCAGATCGACAACCCCGGCCAGCCGCGCAAGCTGAACCTGATTCTGGTCACCATCGAAAGCCTCAGCGCCAAATACATGGGCAGCGAAGGCGATGCCCGCAATCTGACCCCTAACCTCGACGCCCTGCGCAAGCAGAGCCTCTACTTCAGCCAGTTCTACGCCACCGGCACCCGCACCACCCGCGGCCTGGAAGCCATCACCCTGTCGATCCCGCCGACCCCCGGCCGCTCGATCGTCAAGCGCATCGGCCGCGAAACCGGATTTGCCAGCCTCGGCCAGCAACTCGGCGCGCAGGGCTACGACAGCGTGTTTGTCTACGGCGGTCGTGGCTACTTCGACAACATGAACGCCTTCTTCGCCGGCAACGGCTACCGGGTAGTCGATCAGGCCAGCGTGCCTGACGAGGAAGTAACCTTCACCAACGCCTGGGGCATGAGCGATGAGGATCTGTACAACCAAACCCTGAAGCTGGCCGACGCCGATGCCGCTGCGGGCAAGCCGTTCCTGCTGCAACTGATGACCACCTCCAACCATCGCCCCTACAGCTATCCGGAAGGCCGCATCGACATCCCGTCCGGCACCGGCCGCGAAGGTGCGGTGAAATACACCGACTACGCCATCGGCCAGTTCCTCGCGCAGGCGCGCGAGAAACCCTGGTTCAAGGACACCGTCTTCGTGTTCGTTGCCGACCACACCGCCGGCAGCGCCGGCAAGGAAGACCTGCCGGTGCACAACTACCACATCCCGCTGTTCGTCTACGCCCCAGGCCTGATCGACGCCCGCGAGGACAGCCGCGTGGCCAGCCAGATCGATCTGGCACCGACGCTGATGGGCCTGCTGAACATGGATTACACCTCGACCTTCTTCGGCCACAACCTGCTGCGCCCGGATACCGGCCCGGGGCGGGCGCTGATCGGTAACTATCAGCATCTGGGCCTGTTTGACGGTCAGGATCTGGCGATCCTCAGTCCGCGCGGGTTGATCCGCCGCCACGACGACGCCACCGGCCTCAGCGTGGAGCGAACAGCTGACGCCAACGACCCGCTGGTACGCCGCGCCATCGCTTACTACCAAGGGGCCAGCTACGACTACGGTCATCAATTGCTGGCATGGAACCCCACGAACACCAGCGGCAATACCAAGGTGAGCCAGCGATGAGCCACCGCACACGCGTATCGCGCCCTTTCCCGGTCGGCCGCTGGCTACTGATCCCAGCGGCGCTGATGGCCCTGATGCTGGTGTTCGACACCAGCACACTGGACTTCTGGTTCTCAGACCTGTTCTACGTGCCGAGCGATGGCTTTGTGGGCCGCCATAGCTTCTTCCTCGAAGACATCCTGCACGACCGGGTCAAGCAGGCGGTGATCGTGATCGGCGTGCTGGCGATTATCGGTTTTGTGCTCAGCCTGCTGCCGACCCGGCTGCGGCGCTGGCGGCCGGAGCTGAGCTATCTGGTGCTGTCGCTGGCCTTGGCTACCAGCCTGGTTACCCCGCTCAAGCAGCTGACCAACGTGCCCTGCCCCTGGAGTCTGGTGCAATACGGCGGCACAGAGATTCACACACCGCTGCTGTCAGCCCGCCCGGACACTAACAAGGCTGGACGCTGCTGGCCCGGCGGTCATGCCTCCTCCGGGTTCTCCCTGCTGGCCTTGTTCTTTGCCCTGCGTGACCGCTTTCCGCGGGCCGCCCGCGGCGCCCTGATCGGCGCACTGGCGCTCGGCACCGTGCTGTCACTCGGGCGCACCATGCAGGGCGCACATTTCCTCTCGCACAACGTCTGGACCCTGTTGTTCGACTGGTGCATCTGCCTGCTCTGTTACCGGCTGCTGCTGTATCGGCCAGCCGTCGCAGCGCATAACGTCAGCCAGGCAGGGGAGCTCCGCCATGAAGCCGCGTAATCTGTTGCTCGCAACCGGCCTGCCGCTGGCGCTGCTGGGTGTCATCGCCCTGGCCCGACCCGATGTACTGCGCAGCGACCACGTCGACATGCCGGCTCCCACCCTCAGCGCCGGGCAGGCACGTCCGGCCAACTGGGCCACCCCGATTGATCCGCAGCTGCGTCTGTATCGCATGGGGCCCAACCTGTATCGCAGCGCCCTGCCGGACAGCGGCGACCTGCCGACCCTGCAGGCGCAAGGTATCCATACCGTGATCAATTTCTACCAGCGCAACGACGACTGGCTCGACGGCAGCGAGCTGACCGCCATCCACGAACCACTGCACGCCGACCGGGTAACCGACACCGACGTGATCCGCGTGCTGCGCGCGATCCGCGCCGGCCAGCAACAGGGTGGTGTGCTGATCCACTGCAAGCACGGGCAAAACCGCACCGGGCTGATGGCCGCCATGTACCGCATGGTGTTCGAGGGCTGGAGCCGAGAACAGGCGCTGGCCGAGATGCTCGAAGGCGGCTTCGGCGACGGAGAGCTGATGAGCGATGCGGTCGGCTACCTGAATCGGGTCGACGTAACGGCCGTGCGCGCCGCAATCGACGGCGGCAGCTGCAGCACCAGCGTGCTGGCGCTGTGTCATGTCAGCGACTGGTGGCACCACCAGAGCGGTGGGATCGATCAACGGGTCGCGCAGCTGGAAGACTGAGCCATCAGGATGCCGGGTGGTCCGGCTTGCTGATCAGCCAGACCATCTGGCCAACCACCCGCTCGGCAGCGACCGATCCCCAGTAACGGCTGTCGTTTGAGTTATCGCGGTTGTCACCGAGGAAGAAGTAATGCCCCTCCGGCACCCTGAAGGTCTGAATCGGCTGCTGCGCCGCACTGTCCAGCTGCTGCACCCGATAGGATTGCCCGCCAAGTTGCTCGCGGTAGATTCGTACCCCATCGGTGTCTGACAGCAGCTCGCGCGGCAGGTGCTCACCATTGATCACAACCCCATCCGGCGTCAGGGCAATCACGTCACCGGGCAGCGCGATCAGCCGTTTGACGTAGAGTATGTCGTGGTCAGGCGGATAGAACACGTAGACCTTGCCGCGCTGCAGGCGGGCCGCATCCAGGCGGTCGCTGCCGGGCAGGGTGAAGCCAAACAGGCTGCGATGGGCAAAGCCCCACTTCTGCGCCACAAACAGATTGCCCTCAACCAGCGTCGGGTGCATCGAGGCCGACGGCACCTGATAAGGCTCGTAAAGGAAGGTTCGCGCACCCAGAATCGCGAGCATCACCGCCAGATAAAGCCCCACTGCCACGCTGGCACGATTGAACCAGCGGCGCGGCGTCGATACATCGTAACGGCGCGCGATCAGCACCGCGTGCAGCGGACAGATCAGGCTGAACGCCAGTGTCAGGGCCAGCTCGAAGTACCAGTCGATCCCGGCGACCACCAGCGTCACCGGAAGATAACCCCAGAACAGACGCGGGCGATTGACGTAGAGAAACACGAACGGCTGCAGCACGATACCCAGCAGCACAGTCAGCCAGAGGCGGGGTTTCCAGGGTGACGGCACAACAGCTCCTTGCATACAGGGCCAACGCGGCCCATCAGAGCGTTATGACCACAATCAGGCGGCCGTGTTGCAGCCGGTTTCGAGATGGATGATCAACGCACACAGCAGCAGCGCCGGCAGATTGGTGGTTACCGGGTTGAAGGCCCCGAGCAATAGCGCCGGGGTAACCAGGGCAACGCCGGCAAGCAGACCAAGCAACCCAAGCGCGGCGGCAAGAACCGGCCAGCGGCCGAACCAGCCAAACAGAATCAGCAGCCCGAGCAGCACCTCGGCCACGCCGGTCAGCGGCGAAATGATCTGGGCATTCAGACCCAGACCCGCCGCCTCGACCATCTGCACTTCGACCGGGCTGGGAAACAGCAGCTTGGGTACCAGGCCGTGATAAATGAACACAAATGCCAGCATCCAGCGGCACCAGCGGGCCATCTGCAGCAGGTCCGGGTTATTCATCGACAAAGCGCCCCGCGTGATCGGCCGAGGGCAGCCGGCACAGGTCATAGCGACCAAACAGCCGGTAGCGATTCAGCGCAATACGGTCGTACAGCCAGTCGCGCAGCGGGCGCGGGATCAGCTGAAACACGCACAGAGCGCGCCATGGCCAGCCAAGCCGATGCATGACGACAAAGAACGCCGCGCTCTTCTCGAAGCGGCGTTCGCCATCCACCACCAGCATGGTCTCAAAGGTATCGGTCGGATAGTTGTGCTCCGCGAGCAGCCGCTGCCCCGCCGCCGACTGCACGCTGCACAGCCGGAACCGGCGCGCGGCATCGTGCTCGATAATAAAGTTGGCCCAGGCACTGCAGAGCTTGCAGACACCGTCGAACAGAATGATGGGGGCGGGCACGATCTATCCTTTGCAATTGCAGCCGGGAACACTCCCCGAGCATAACAGCCGCCAGCGGCAGATGTCAGATCACCTGCTGGTACAGTCCGGCCCGGTACTGGCTGTAGGTATCAAGGAATTCCCACACCTCGCAGATCTTTGCGTCGCAGCAGCGAAAGCGCAGCAGATACTGGTTCAGATAGGGCTCACCGCTGCAGGTCTGCGCCGTCAGCTCGAAATGCACGACGACATTGTCGCCTTCACATATCAGCGCATGGCGACGGATCTGCAGGGTAGCAAAATCCAGCCAGCCAGCCCCCTTGGCCATCATCCCGAGAACACCGTCAATACCGGAAAAATCGCTGCCGAAGGGGTGCGCCGGCGGCAGGTGCCAGCGAATATCCGCAGCCAGATAGTCGGTAATCGGTGCCGCACTGCGCCCCTCTACCGAATCGAAATAACGCTCAACCAGTTCCTTGCTGTTCATGTTCAGCCTCACAATGAATTCAGCAGATCCTGCCCGAGCCTCTCGGGAAACAAATCGTTCAGATGGAGGAGACGTGCCGGCGTCAACCTGCCCCAAGCAGCTTGCTGTAGTGCAGAAACTGCCGGTCACGCTCCCAGCCACTGGCTTCGTACAATCGCTGCGCCGAAGTGTTGTCGGTCGCGGTTGCCAGCTCCATGCGCACCGCGCCCTGCGCACGCGCCTGATCTTCGGCAGCCGCCAGCAGGGCTCCGGCAACGCCCTGACGACGATAGCCGGAGCCGACATACAGGTCATACAAGATGCTGATTGGCGCCATGTCGACCGAACAGAACGTCGGATACAGCTGACAGAATCCGGCCAGCTCGCCTTCGCCGGCCATCGCCATCAGCACCACCGAGTCGCCACGCTGCAGACGCAGGCGCAGATAGTCGATCGCGCCCGCCCGATCGGTCGGCTGCTGATAAAACTGGCGATACAGATCGAACAACTCGCCCACCCGCTCGGCATCCGCCGCACTGGCGCGCTTGATATGGATACCGGGCATTGTGCTTCCTCCGCAGCGGACGCTGTTGAGACCCCGCGAGGCCTGACCGGCGCACTCGCGGGACCGGGAAGGGGATGAATCAGCTACGCAGATCGTACATGGCCTTTTCGCTGATCGCGTGCCAGGCCTGGATCTTCTCGCGGAAGGCCTGCATGGAATCCCATACCTCGCGGTTCAGCGGATCCATCGCGGCGGTCTCTTCCAGCACATCAGCACTGATGTCGCGCAGGCGCTCCAGCACCGCATCAGGCAGCCGACGCAGCTGGACATTATGCTCGTCGACCAGGGTATGCAGCGCCTCGGCATTGCGCCGGCCATACTCATCCAGCATGGCCTGGTTGGTCGAGCGGGCCGCATTGATGACAATACTGCGCAGGTCGTCCGGCAGCTCGGCCAGCTTCTGCTTGTTGATGGTCAGCTCCAGCACCGCGCAGGGTTCCTGCCAGCCCGGGTAATAGTAGAACTGCGCCGCCTTGTGCAGACCAAAGGCCAGATCATTATAGGGGCTGACCCAATCGGTCGCATCGATCACCCCGGTCTGCAGCGAGGTAAAGATTTCGCTGCCCGGCAGGTTGACCGTAGTGGCGCCGGCACGCGAAAGCACCTCGCCGCCGAAGCCCGGCATACGGATTTTCAGGCCCTGCAGGTCGTCCAGGCTGTTGATTTCCTTATTGAACCAGCCGGCCATCTGCACGCCGGTGTTGCCGCACGGCAGCGGCACCACGCCGAGCGGGTCATAGGCCTTCTGCCACAACTCCAGCCCGCCGCCCTCGTACAGCCAGGCATTCATCTCCTGGGCGTTCATGCCGAACGGCACGGCGGTAAAGAACGGCGCCGCCGCGCTCTTGCCCTTCCAGTAATAGGCCGCGCTGTGGCCCAGCTCAGCGGTGCCGCCAGAAACAGCGTCAAAGACTTCCAGCGCCGGCACCAGAGCACCGGCGGCAAACACCTGAATGCTCAACCGGCCATTGGACAGCCGCTCAACCGTGTCCGCAAAGTGCTGCGCGGTGGTGCCCAGACCCGGAAAGTTCTCCGGCCAGGAAGTCACCATCTTCCAGCGAAAGCGCTGTTCGGCTGCCGCCGGCGCACTGCCGGCAGGCGCGCTGTCGTCCTTGCAGCCAGCCAGAGCCGCCGCGCCCAGACCCAGACCGGCGGCCGTCAACAATTCACGTCTATCCATTCTTTTAGCTCCAAGCTGTAAGCGGCAAGCTGCAAGCTGCCCGCTGCGGACTTCTATATTGGTGCAGGGAGCGTCGACTCGCGCGCTCCTGCGGCGAACCATCAGCCACCGATTCATTCAAGTTGGCAACGCACTTCCCGCACGCACAAACCACTTGCGGCTTATAGCTTGAAGCTTGCCGCTCCAAACTGCAGGCGCTACAGCGCCTGCAGCTTGGCATACGCCACCATCAGCCACTTGCTGCCTTCATCATCAAAATTGACCTGAATCCGCGCCTGCGCGCCGTGGCCTTCATAGTTGAGCACCACCCCTTCACCGAACAGAGCGTGTTCGACGCGCTGGCCAAGGGCAAAGCCGGTGCTTTCGGTGGCTTCGCTGGCGAACAGGTTACTCTTGGCCGGGCCAAAGGGTCGGCTGACCTGGCTGCCCAGGCGCACTTCGCGAATCAGTTCAGGTGGAATCTCACGGACAAAGCGCGACACCTTGTTGAAGGTTTCACTGCCGTACAAGCGGCGGGTTTCGGCCCAGGTAATCACCAACTGCTGCATCGCCCGGGTAATGCCCACGTAAGCCAGCCGGCGCTCTTCCTCCAGCCGGCCCGGATCTTCCAGGCTCATCTTGTGCGGGAACAGCCCTTCCTCTACCCCGGCCATGAATACCAACGGGAACTCCAGGCCCTTGGCGCTGTGCAGGGTCATCAGCTGTACGCTGTCTTCAAAGCGGTCAGCCTGGGTTTCGCCGGCTTCCAGCGAGGCGTGGGCCAAGAAGGCCAGCAGTACATCGCCTTCCTCTTCCTCGTCGGCCATATCGTTCTCGAAACCACGGGCGGCAGAGACCAGTTCTTCCAGGTTTTCGACCCGCGCCTGCGCCTTGTCACCTTTTTCCTGCTCATGGAAGCGCAGCAGGCCGCTGTGCTCAATGGCAATCTGGGTCTGGCTATAGAGCGGCAACCCTTCGGCACGCTCGGCCATTTCCTCGATCAGCACCAGAAAGCCCTGCACCGCGTTGGCCGCCCGGCCCGGCAGCCCCTTGTTGTCGATCAGGTCGCAGGCCGCCTGCCACATTGAGACATCTCGCTCGCGCGCCTGCTGGCGCAGCAGCTCGACCGTCTTGTCGCCGATGCCGCGGGTCGGCAGATTGATAATGCGCTCCAGCGCACCGTCGTCGCCGCGGTTGGCCATCAGCCGCAGGTAGGCCATGGCGTTCTTGATCTCGGCGCGCTCGAAAAAGCGCTGACCGCCGTAGATACGATAGGGAATACCGCTGCGCAGCAGGGCCTCTTCCTGCACCCGCGACTGGGCGTTGGAGCGGTAGAGAATGGCCATCTCGCTGCGCGCCAGTCCGTCGCGAATACCCTGCTCGATGCGCTCGACGATAAACCGCGCCTCGTCCTGCTCGTTGAAGCCGGCGTACAGGGCAATCGGCTCGCCTTCGTTGCCGTCGGTCCACAGTTCCTTGCCGAGCCGCCCCGAGTTGTTGCCGATCAGCGCGTTGGCGGCCTTGAGAATGGTCGCGGTGGAGCGGTAGTTCTGCTCCAGACGGATCATTTCGGCATTCGGATAGTCGGTCTGGAACTGCTGGATGTTTTCGATCCGCGCGCCGCGCCAGCCATAGATTGACTGGTCATCGTCACCGACCACCATCAGGCTGGGTGTCTTGCCCGCGAGATGGCGCAGCCAGGCGTACTGCACCGCGTTGGTGTCCTGGAACTCGTCGACCAGAATGTGCTTGAAGCGCGCCCGATACTGCTCGCGCAGCGCCGGATTATCGCGCCACAGTTCCAGCGAACGCAGCAGCAGCTCGGCAAAGTCGACGGCCCCGGCACGGTTGCAGGCCTGCTCATAGGCTTCGTAGATGCGCACCATGGTGCTCAGGTACAGATCACCGGCCGGCTGAATATTCTGCGGGCGCAGGCCTTCGTCCTTCTGGGCGTTGATCCACCACTGGGCCTGCTTGGGCGCCCACTGGTTCTCGTCCAGACCGAGTTCACGGATAACCCGCTTGACCAGCCGCTGCTGGTCGTCGCTGTCGAGAATCTGGAACTGTTCGGCCAGCCCGGCCTCGCGCCAGTGCGCGCGCAGCAGTCGATGTGCCAGGCCGTGAAAGGTGCCGACCCACATGCCCTGCGGCGCAATACCGAGCAGTTGCTCGATCCGCGCGCGCATTTCGTAGGCGGCCTTGTTGGTAAAAGTGACGGAGAGAATGCTCCAGGGTGAGGCCTGTTCGACCTGCACCAGCCAGGCGATACGGTGAACCAGTACCCGAGTCTTGCCGGAGCCGGCGCCGGCCAGCACCAGCTGTTGGCCGACCGCGGCAGTCACGGCCTGACGTTGAGCATCATTGAGCGAATTAAGCAGGTGGGAGATATCCATCGCGGCATTCTAGCAGCCCGCCGTCCCGCGCCGGAAGCCGCGCGGCTAAACCGCATGGCAGACGCTTCGGATGTCATATTTTGCGACCGAGGGACTGTGCCGAACGGCAGGGCTGGTGTAAGGTGATGAGCCTGATCCGACAGTAACACCCGACGTAGCACGCATGATAACAATAACAATCACGGGCCAACGGAGCGCAAAACAGCCATGACTGGCAGCCGAGCCACGTTCAGCCCCATCTCGCACAGTGATCTGCGCCTGCAGCAGATGAACCAGCTGTACGCCCAGTCACGGCTACCGCAGTGGCTGTTGCTGTGCACTGCGCTGATGGTCACGCCCCTTGTCTGGAACCAGGCATCCGCGCTGAATCTGTTCAGTTGGCTGGGAGCCCTGGTGTTGCTGGCGTTGTTGCGCCAGATGCTGGTTCGCCGCTACTGGCAGACCCCCTCCCAGGACCGCCTGCGCCGTCGCTGGAGCTTTTTCTTTCATCTCGGCAATCTGGCGTCGGGCCTTTGCCTGAGCTGGGTCTACATTGCGCTGACACCGCTAGACGACTTCGCCCGGCAGACGCTGATGTACAGCATCGCCGGCGGCGTCAGCCTGTGTGTCGGTGTGCTCTACGCCACCCGTTTCAGTGCCTTTGCCTCGTTTCTGCTGCCGGCCTGGCTGCCGCCGCTGGCCTGGCTGGTGTACGACGGCAGCGCAAGCAGCCAGAACTGGGCGATAATGTCGGGCCTGATGCTGGTGTTCATCGTGCTGACCGCCGCGTTGATCCATCGCACCATGCGTCAGGCGATGATCACCAACCTGCGCAATGAAACCCTGCTGGCCAATCTGGGCAGCGCGCACCAGCGAACCGAAGAGCTGAACCAGCAACTGACCCGCGAGATTGCCCAGCGCCGGCAGGCCGAGCAGTCGCTGCGCGACAGCCACATTGAGCTGGAGGAACGGGTCAGGCAGCGTACCGCGGAGCTGGAAGCGGCCACCCATAACCTGCGCGCCAGCGAGGCACAGCTAAGCCTGGCCATGGAAGCCAGCCAGCTGGGGCTGTGGGACTGGGACCTGACCACCGACAAGGTCTATCACTCGCGCCTCAAGCCGCTGTTCGGCATGCCCGAGGATGCCGTGCCCAGCATGCTGGAGGACCTGCGCCCGCTGGTTCACCCGGCCGACGTAACCATGGTACGCAAGACCCTCGCCCAGCACATGAAGAACAAGACCGTCGCCTACCGCATGGAATACCGGGTGCGCCACGCCGATGGTCACTGGCTCTGGGTCGAGGACAGCGGTCGCGCGGTAGAGCGCGACCCCGACGGCCGGGTTCTGCGGATGATCGGTACCCGCCGCGACATCAGCGCCCGCAAGTTGCAGGATGAGCAGGCCCAGCTCTCGGCGACGGTATTCGAAGCCTCCAGCGAAGGTATCTTCATTCTTAGCCCGGCGCTGGACATCCTGGCAGTAAACCAGGCCTACAGCGTGATTACCGGCCTGCAGCAGCAGGATGCCGTGGGCCGCAACATACTCGAGCTCAGCGGGTCGGATGAGCTGCGCCAGCAGTTTTTGCACCTGCAGAGCATGCTCAACAGCAAGGACCGCTGGCAGGGAGAAATGACCGCCCGTCGCCGCAGCGGTGAGTCCTTTCCAATCTGGCTGCAGATGACCGTGGTACGCAACGCCGCGGCGCAGATTACCCACTATGTCGGGTTCTTCGCCGATCTGACCACCCACCGGCAGACCGAGGAGCAGCTGCAGTACCTGACCAACTACGACCCGCTCACCCAGCTGGCCAACCGTCGCCGCTTCAGCGAGAACCTGCAGGAAGCCACTGCCCGCGCCCGGCAGAACGACAGCCAGCTGGCCCTGCTGCACATCGATCTGGATCGTTTCAAGCACATCAACGTGACACTGGGCCATGCCGTAGCCGATGCCCTGCTGCAGGAAGTTGCCCACCGGCTGAGCGCACTGCTGGGCGACACACACGGCCTGGCGCGGCTGTCCGCTGACGAGTTTGTCGTCATCGTTGAGCAGGCCGACTGCAGCGATGCCCTCGGAGCGCTGGCCGACCAGATCCTTGAGCGCCTGAGCCAGCCCATGCTGATCGCCGAGCACGAACTGGTGGTCACCGCGTCCATTGGCATCAGCCTGTTCCCGGCAACCGCACGCGACAGCCTGCAGCTGATTACCCAGGCCAACCAGGCAATGCAACACGCCAAGCACCTGGGCGGCAACCGCTGGCAGTTCTACACGCGCCAGCTGCGCGCTTACAGCCTTGACCGCCTGCAGCTGGAAAACCAGCTGCGCAAGGCCATCGACGAACAGCAGTTGATGGTGCATTTCCAGCCGAAACTGCACCTGGCCAGCGATCGCATCCGCAGCGCCGAAGCCCTGGTGCGCTGGCAGCATCCGATACGCGGAATAATGATGCCGGGCGACTTCATCAGTATCGCCGAGGAGACCGGTCTGATCGTCGCCCTGGGCGAGCAGGTGCTGAATGCAGCCTGCGCACAGGCCAGCCGCTGGTGCCATCAGGGTCCGGCGTCGGTCGTCGTATCGGTCAACCTGTCGGTTCAGCAGCTGCGTCAGGAGGGTTTTGCCAGCCGCGTCCGACAGGCGCTGGAACGCCATAACCTGCCGGCCCGTCTGCTGGAGCTGGAGTTGACCGAAAGCATGCTGGCCGAGCACAGCGAGGCGATCGTCGACAATATCAACGCACTGCAGGCGCTGGGTGTCAGCCTGTCGGTCGATGACTTCGGCACCGGCTATTCGTCACTGGCCTACCTCAAGCGTTTCCCGATCAGCACCCTGAAGATCGACCGGGCCTTCATCGCAGCGCTTAACGACGCGCCCGGCGACGATGCCATTGTTCGCGCCGTGATTGCCATGGCCCACAGCCTGTCGCTGCAGGTCGTGGCAGAGGGCGTGGAGACCGAGGCCCAGCTGCAGTTCCTCAAGGAAAACGGCTGCGATGATGTCCAGGGCTACCTGATCAGCCGGCCGATCGACGCCGAGGCCTTTACCACCCTGCTGGAGCAGAGCCAGCCCGCCCGCGACCTGCTCGATACGCTCGGACGCTGACGCCCGCCTAGCGCTGGTCCAGCCAGCGGTGACCGCGCCGCTCGAGCAGGCTGTCGGCCGCTTCCGGGCCCCAGCTGCCAGCGGGGTAACGCTTGGGTGACCGATAGCAGTCACGCCAGCCGTCGATGATCGGATCAACCCAGCGCCAGGCGGCACCGATTTCGTCACGCCGCATGAACAGGGTAGCGTCCCCTTCGATGACATCCAGCAGCAGCCGCTCGTAGGCGTCCCAGCGGCGACGGGTAAAGGCCTCGTCGAAATTCAGGTCCAGCTCCACTTCCTGCAATCCCATCCCGCGGCCGGGCGACTTGGCCATCAGCGACAGACGAATACCCTCATCCGGCTGCAGGCTGATGGTCAGCCGGTTATTTTCCGGGCTGTCACCATGCTGCGGGAACAGCTTGTGCGGCACCGGTTTGAACTGGATAACAATTTCGGACTTGCGCTGCGCCATGCACTTGCCCGTGCGCAGGTAAAACGGCACACCGGCCCAGCGCCAGTTGTCGATCTCGACCTGCAGGGCAACAAAGGTCTCGGTGTTGCTGTCGTGGTCGACACTTTTCTCGAAGTAGTAGGCCGGCAGCCGCTCGCCGGCATGCTCACCGGCAGCATACTGGCCACGTACGGTGCGGTCCTGGACGTCCATACCGGTAATCGGCCGCAGCGCCTCGAGAATCTTCAGCTTCTCGTTGCGCACCGCCTCAGGCTCGAAATGCACCGGCGCTTCCATGGCCACCAGGCAGAGCAGTTGCAAGAGGTGGTTCTGCACCATGTCACGCATCGCCCCGGCGCGGTCGTAATAGTCACCACGATTTTCCACGCCGACACTTTCCAGCACGCTGATCTGCACATGGTCGATATGCGCATTGCGCCACAACGGCTCGAACAGGGCGTTGCCAAAACGCAGCGCCAGCAGATTCTGTACCGCTTCCTTGCCGAGGTAGTGGTCGATCCGGAACACCCGCGACTCATCAAACACCTGGCCTATCTGCTCGTTGATCATGTTCGCCGTCTGCAGGCTCTCGCCCAGCGGCTTTTCCAGCACCACGCGGGCATGCTCGTCGACCAGGCCAACCGAGGCCAGGTGCTGAACTGTGGGCGCAAACAGATTCGGCAGGGTCGCCAGATAAAACACCCGAACCCGACCGGTGCCGGGCTTGAGAACCTTGGTCAGCCGCGGAAAGGCCACCCGCTGGCTGACATCCAGCGACAGGTAGTCCAGGCGCTCGGCGAACACCTCCCAGACGCTTTGGTCAAAATCGCGGCGTGAGACATGCTGACCAACATGGCGCTTGACCAGCTTGCGATAGCTTTCAAGGCTGTGCTCGGCGCGGGCCAGCGCCAGAATCCGCGTCTCCGGGTGCAGATGACCGTCGCGATGCAGGTAATAGAGCGCTGGCAGCAACTTGCGCATGGCCAGATCGCCGGTGCCGCCGAACACCACCATGTCACACCTGATTCCCGCCCGAGCCACGTCAAATCCTCCTGCCCGCCACACCCCGGCCGTTTTTGTAGTATAACTACAAGCATTACTACACCACGGGTGATCGAACTATCCCAGATACGGCAGCCAAGCTGCCCCTCATTCGCTGCCAGACATCATGCCATCATGAACATGCTCCAGCACATCGCTGCCCACCGTGACCAGCTCAGAAAGTCCGAGCTGAAGGTCGCCGATTTTGTCATCGCGCAGGCCGCGCAGGTGATGCACTCATCGATGGCCGACCTGTCGCAGCAGGTCGGCGTCAGCGAGCCCACCATCGTACGCTTCTGCCGGGCAATTGGCTGCAGCGGATTTCAGGATCTCAAGCTGAAACTGGCCCAGAGCCTCGCCGCCGGTGCCAGTTTCGGGCAGTTCTCGATCAGCGAGGACGACAGCGTCGACACCCTGTCGCACAAGATCTTTGACACCACCCTGGCCACCCTGATGGATGTGCGCGAACGCCTTGATCCTGCCGCCATCGAACAGGCCATCAGCGCCCTGACCCACGCCCGCCGCGTAGAGTTTTACGGCTTTGGAGCCTCCGGCGCCGTGGCCAGCGATGCCCAGCACAAGTTCTTCCGCCTGCTGGTCTCCACCGCCGCCTATTCCGACCCGCACATGCAGGCCATGTCTGCCGTGACCCTGGGCCCGGAAGATGTGGCGGTCGCGATCTCGCAGACCGGACGCACCAAGGACCTGCTGCATTCGGCCAGTCTGGTGGTGGAAACCGGCGCAACCCTGATCAGCCTGTGCCCGAGCCGAACGCCGCTGGCCGAACTCGGCCAGGTGCACATCCCGATCGACGTGCCCGAAGACACCGATATCTACACGCCGCTGTCGTCACGCATCGCCCATCTGGTGGTCATTGATGTGCTGGCGATGGGCATGGCCATGCGCCGCGGCCCGGAGTTGGTCAACCACCTCAAGAGCGTCAAGCGCAGCCTGCGCGGCCTGCGCCTGTCGAACAAGGCTAGTCGCAGCGAGCTGGGCGAGTAGCCGCCTCAGGCAGCGCCAGCGAAATCAGACCGGCTGCCAGTACCAGCACCGCCGACAGCCAGAGGCAGGCCACCAGCCCCCACTGCTGATACACCCAACCGGAGAGCAACGTGCCCAGCAGGCGCCCAGCCGCATTGGACATGTAGTAGAACCCCACATCCAGCGACACCGCGTCGCGCGCAGCCCAGGATACGATCAGGTAGCTGTGCAGCGCTGAATTGAGCGCGAACACCACGCCAAACACCAGCAAGCCGCCGAGCAACGCCCAGCGCGATTGCCCATCCAGCATCAACCCAAGCGCAATCAGCGCCGGCACCACGGCCAGCGCCAGCGCCCAGCCGGCCGCTGCGCGTCCACCCGGCTGGCGACCACTGCCGCGCCCGGTCACGGCTGGTGCGCGGGCCTGCACCACGCCGTAACCAATTACCCAGAGCGCCATAAAGGCACCCACCGACCAGACATCCCAGCCAAATACCGCCGACAGATAGACCGGCAGGGCGACCACAAACCAGACGTCACGCGAGGCAAACAGGCATAGCCGAGCGGCCGACAGCAGGTTGATCGCCCGGCTCTTGGACAGCAGGTCACGAAACTTGGGTTTGCCCTTGGCGCGGCCCAGATCGCGGCGCAGCAGGCGCAAGCTCAGAAGCCAGACCAGCGCCAGCGCGATGGCCATCGCCAGCACCGCACCACGGAATCCGAGCAGCGCCAGCAGCCCCGCGCCAAGGAAGAAGCCAACGCCCTTGAGCGCGTTCTTCGAGCCGGTCAGCAGTGCCACCCAACGGTACAGCGCGCCCTGCTGTTCGTCTGGCAGCAGCAGCTTGACCGCGCTCTTGGCGCTCATCTTGTTCAGGTCCTTGGCGATGCCCGACAGCGCCTGCGCCGCCATCACCCAGCCCACCGTGAGCCAGCCGGTCGGCACCGCCAGCATGCCGAGCGCCAGCACCTGCAACGCCAGGCCGATATTCATGGTGCGGTTCAACCCGATCCGCGCACCCAGCCAGCCACCAAGCAGGTTGGTCACCACACCGAAGAATTCGTAGAACAGGAACAATCCGGCGATCTGCAGCGGGCTGTAGCCGAGCTGGTGGAAGTGCAACACCACCAGCATGCGCAGCGCCCCGTCGGTGAGAGTGAAGCTCCAGTAGTTGCCGGTAACCACCAGATACTGTCGAACCTCCGCCGGCAACTGCATCAGTCGCCGCATCAATTGCCCGCCTGCCCCACCTTGCGCGCCAGCTCGACCAGGCGGTTGCTGTAGCCCCACTCGTTGTCGTACCAGCTGTAAATCTTCACCTGGGTGCCGTTGACCACCATGGTGCTGAGCGCGTCGATGATCGAGGAGCGCGGATCGGTACGGTAATCGATCGACACCAGCGGCCGCTCCTCGTAACCGAGAATCCCCGCCAGCGGGCCCGCGGCGGCGGCCTTGAACAGCGCGTTGACCTCATCAACCGTGGTCGCACGCTCGACCTCGAACACACAATCGGTCAGCGAAGCGTTGGCCAGCGGCACCCGTACCGCGTGGCCGTTCAGCTTGCCGCGCAGCTCGGGGAAGATTTCAGCAATCGCGGTTGCCGAGCCGGTGCTGGTCGGGATCAGGCTCATGCCGCAGGCACGGGCGCGACGCATATCCTTGTGCGGCTGATCGAGAATGCTCTGGGTGTTGGTCAGGTCGTGAATGGTGGTGATCGAGCCGTGACGAATGCCCAGTGCCTCGTGGATCACCTTGACCACCGGGGCCAGGCAGTTGGTGGTGCAGGAGGCGGCGGTCACAATCGGGTGCGCGGCCGGGTCGAACAGCTGATCGTTGACGCCCAGCACAATATTCAGCACGCCCGGCTCCTTGACCGGCGCGCTCACCACCACGCGGCGTACGCCCTGATCCAGATAGGGTTGCAGCGCAGCGCGGGTCTTGTTGACGCCGCTGGCCTCGATCACCAGATCGCAGCCCGACCAGTCGGTATCGGCAATCGCCCGGTTGCGAGTGAGCGGCAGCCGGCGGCCCGCAATGACAATCGCATCACCATCGGCCTGTGCCTCGTGCTGCCAGCGCCCGTGTACCGAGTCGAAGTTGAGCAGATGGGCGTGGGTTGCCGGATCGCCGCCCGGGTCGTTGATCTGCACAAACTCCAGGTCGGGCCAGTCCCAGGCGGCGCGCAGCGCCAGTTTACCGATGCGGCCAAAGCCGTTGATACCTACCTTGATGGTCATGTTGCGTCCCTCCGGTTGACCCGCACCGATTGCGGCGGGCCCTTGTTCTCAGAATAGTCCCTGGCGCGGCTCAGCGGCGCGTGGGCGGCTCACAGCAGGTGGCCGCAGCGCCCGCCAAACGGGCCCGCTCAGCCTCCAGCCAGCCCGGCTGGCTGTGCGCGGCCTGTCTGACCACCTCGCCCGCCCAAGCCGGCAAATCCGGGTGCAGCCGGTAATAGACCCACTGCCCGCGCCGCTCATCCATCAGCACATTCAGCTTGCGCAGCGACGCCAGATGCCGGGATATCTTCGGCTGCGACAGGGCCAGCGCGCCGGTCAGCTCGCAGACGCAGAGTTCCGGGCTGTCGACCAGCAGCGCGCAGATGCGGGCACGGGTATCATCGGCCAGCGCCTTGAACAGTGCCGGCGGCGTCAAAGGGTCATTCAACATAAAATTCACTTGTACAATCAGCCTGCGGGCAATATATATGAAATTCCGTATATACGGGAAAGTGAATATTTCGTGACACCAGACAAGGTCCGCCCATGCACAGCAGCGCTGAATCCACCCGCCAACCCTCACCCATGGGCCGCTTTGAACGTTACCTGACGCTCTGGGTTGCCCTCTGTATCGCCTTGGGCACCCTGCTCGGCGTGCTGCTGCCGGCCCCCATGCAGGCGCTCGGCTCGCTCAGCGTGGCCAACGTCAACCTGCCGGTCGGTCTGCTGATCTGGGTGATGATCATCCCGATGCTGATGAAGGTCGATTTCGCCGCGCTCGGCGAAGTGCGGCAGCAGACCCGCGGCATTGCCATCACCCTGCTGGTGAACTGGGCGGTAAAACCCTTCTCGATGGCGCTGTTTGCCTGGCTGTTCATTCGTCATCTGTTTGCCGGCTGGCTGCCGGCCGAGCAGCTCGATCACTACGTCGCAGGTCTGATCCTGCTGGGTGCTGCGCCCTGCACGGCAATGGTGTTTGTCTGGAGCAACCTGTGCCGCGGCAACCCGCAGTT
>Ga0209081_1000226_pt1 | contig 34176 bp, 29 predicted proteins | sample GOMGulsemesocosm_4_FD_184636 | JGI IMG/M metagenome (GOLD analysis project Ga0209081, IMG submission 184636) | Methane-oxidizing microbial communities from mesocosms in the Gulf of Mexico - GOM15B Gulf of Mexico (SPAdes) (version 2) | ecosystem: Environmental > Aquatic > Marine > Cold seeps... | reverse complement strand
ACGGGTCAGCTGGAAGGTATCAACAACCGGATCAAGGTGATCAAGCGGATGGCTTACGGCTACCGGGACAGCGAATTCTTTTTCATGAAGATCAAGAATAACTTTCCCGGTAATCCGTGAAGAACCAAAAAAAACATCTGAAAATCGACCAACGTCACTGCCGGGTGGAGCGTCATCAGGCCGCACAGATGTCTTGATGCAGCGCACTGCGTCACTGGTTACACTACGCTCCTGCCTTAATACCCGCTCAAACTGCAAGGACACCCACACCATGACCCAAGACTCGCGCTTTGCTGCAATGCCTGATGCCAACGGCTATTTCGGCCCCTACGGTGGCCAGCTGGTTCCGCCGGAGCTGAAGCAGGCGATGGACGACATCAACAAGGCATACGAAGAGATCCGTCAGCGCGACGACTTTCAGCAGGAGCTGGCCAGTCTGTTTGCCGATTACGTCGGCCGCCCCAGCCCGATCTTTCACGCCAAACGCCTGTCGGACAAACTGGGTGGCGCGCAGATTCATCTCAAGCGTGAAGACCTGAACCATACCGGCGCGCACAAGATCAATCACTGCCTGGGTGAAGCGCTGCTGGCCAAGTTCATGGGCAAGAAGAAGGTGATCGCCGAGACCGGCGCCGGTCAGCACGGCGTGGCACTGGCCACTGCATGCGCGCTGGTGGGCATTCCCTGCGAGATTCATATGGGTCAGGTGGATATCGAAAAGGAACACCCCAACGTCACCAAGATGCGCATTCTGGGATGCAAGCTGGTGCCGGTTACCCGCGGCGCAGCGACCCTGAAAGAAGCGGTCGACAGCGCCTTTGAGGAGTACCTGAACAACCCGACGGACTATATCTACGCCATTGGTTCAGTGGTTGGCCCACACCCGTTCCCGAAAATGGTGCGCGACTTCCAGTCGATCATCGGTAACGAGTCACGCGAGCAATTCCTCGCCAAGTACAACCGTCTGCCTGATCACGTTGCTGCCTGCGTTGGGGGCGGCTCCAACGCCATGGGCATGTTTACCGCCTTCCTGAACGACGAGGCCGTGCATCTGGTCGGCGTGGAGCCGGCTGGCGAAGGTCTGGACAAGGTCGGCCGCCACGCCGCCACCATGTCGGTCGGCAAGCCAGGCGAACTGCACGGCATGGCCTGCTACGTGCTTGAAGACGAACAGGGCAATCCGTCTGCCGTGCACTCGATTGCTTCCGGTCTGGACTATCCGGGCGTTGGCCCGCAGCACAGCTACCTGAAGGACATCGGTCGCGTCGACTACCAATCCGCTACCGATCAGGAATGTCTGGATGCCTTTATGACCCTGTCACGTACCGAAGGCATCATTCCGGCGCTGGAAAGCGCTCACGCAGTGGCCTGGGCCATGCGCGAAGCACCAAACCTGCCGAAAGACAGCCACATCCTGGTCAACCTGTCCGGACGCGGTGACAAGGATGCCGACTACGTCGCGCAGAAGCTGGGGCTGTAAGCGCTACCCGGTGGACACGCCTGCGGCTTTGTCCACCCTACAGCACCACACCAACCCGTAGCGCGGACTAAGCAAAGCGTGTCCGCCATCAGGCTCGCGATTCCCTCCGTGCCACATCATGCACTTTCGGAGGAAACGCCTGCGGCTTTGTCCACCCTACCCGCGACCCAATCGTAGGGCGGACTAAGCGCAGCGTGTCCGCCGTCGATCGCGCAGCCAAACGCAGCCCGATTTCAAAGCGTGCAGACCCCGCCCGGTACCGCCATGACCCAATCCCTCACCGCCTGAATGATTGGGTCATGCTTGCGGCTTTCCGGGTAGACCAGATAAAACGCCTTACCCTTGATCTCGGGCCCGAAGGGCTGCACCAGCCGGCCAGCAGCCAGTTCGTCCTCGATCAATTCACGGCTCATCAAGGCCACACCCTGTGCGCCGACCGCCGCCGACACCGCGTGGGTCTCATCCGAAAACACCAGTCCGGCACTCACATCCAGGCCCGGTACCCTCGCCAGTTTCTGCCAGCCCGCCCAATCCACCGGCCCGGAGCCAGCCGAGGAACTGCGAAAGTGGATCAGCGGATGCCTTGGCAGCTCACTCGCATCGTGCAATGCCAAAAGTGGGCTGCAAGCCGGGATGAAGGTGTTGTCGAGCAACTTCTCGGCCACCAACCCGGGCCAGCGGCCATCGCCATAACGGATGGCGATATCGGCCGTCACACCATCCAGCGCCACTGCCTCATGGGATGCGTGAATACGCAGATCAATATCGGGATGGGTTTCACGCAGCATGCAAACCCAGGACAACAGCCAGCGCGAAGCGATCACCGGCGTCGTGGTGAGGGTAATGGCCTGCCGTACCGGCGTATCCCTGAGCCGCGCCACTGCCGCGCTGATGCTGTCGAAGGCGCTGCTGAGCACGTCCTGCAGCTCACGCCCCTGGGTGGTCAACTGCAGCTGACGCGGCTTGCGCACGAACAGCGACACGCCCAGCGCCTGCTCCAGCCCGCGCACCTGATGACTGATTGCCGTGGCGGTAACCGACAGCTCCTGAGCGGCCTGTTTCGCACTCTCGTGACGGGCCGCCGCCTCAAAGGCACGCAGGGCCGAAAGGGACGGCAGTTTGCGCTGAACCATAGATGAATTCCTTTCACCTGTATCTGAAAATATTGATCGTTTTTCGCCGCTTCAGGGCGAATTTAGGCTGAGTCTGCTGCGATTTTCAGATGAATTCAACTACACGGAGACTCACCATGCCGCACATTCTGCACCTCGACGCCAGCGCCCGCCCCGGCTTTGCCGGCAAGGACCTGCACGGCTCCCACAGCCGCAATCTCAGCCAGCGCTTTGTCAGCCAATGGTTGAAACGCCGCCCGCAGGATACCGCCACCTACCGCGACATCGGGCAGAACCCGCCTGCCTGTATACGGCACGACTGGATTGCCGCCAGTTTCACCCCACCGGAGCAGCGTGAACCATGGATGCACGACGCACTGGCCGAGAGTGACGAACTGGCCGACGAGCTGATTGCGGCGGATGTGCTGGTGATTGGCGTGCCGCTGTACAACTTCGGCATGCCGGCAGCGCTGAAGGCCTGGATCGACCAGATTGTGCGCCCAGGCAAGACGGTGGATATCGACACCAGCAATCCGGCTGATCCCTACACCCCGCGCCTCGCGGACCGGCCGCGGCAGGCGATCATTCTGACCGCCCGTGGCGGTGTCGGCTTCGGCCCCGGCGGCGAGCTGGAAGCGCTAAACCACCTTGAACCGGCGCTGATCACCGCACTCGGGTTTATCGGCATCACCGAGGTCCATCAGATCGCCATTGAAGGGCAGGAAATCGGCGGCGAACTCCTCGCCAACTCGGTTGCGCTGGCAGAGGATCAGGTCGACGCCCTGGTACTGCAACTGCAGCGGCAACGGGAGCTCGCGCAGGTGGCCGAGCCTGCATGACTCATAGCCAACGGGTGGCTGGCCAGTGGTGCCAGCCACCCGTTATCGCGCCATCAGCCTCGCACCCGATCGCCTTCTGCCCAGGCCTCCTGCATCGCCGCTATGCCGCTGCGGCGGTTAGCCTCGGCAGCCAGTTCCCGCTCCTCGGCGGTCGCGTAGTCACGGTCCCAGGCCAACACTTTGGGCGTCATCAGGTGATGCCACAGCGGCGGGATCATTGCCACCACAATGGTGGTCAGGTAGCCGCCAATCATCATCGGCGCATCCGGGAACGGCCGCAGATCCTGATACGGCACCTCACCCTGCGCGTGGTGGTGCGAATGACGGGTCAGATTGAACATCGCCCAGGAACTGATACGGCGATTGGTATTCCACGAATGGCGCGGCTGCACCGGCGTGTTCGGATTGCGCACCATGCCGTAGTGTTCCATGTAGTTGACGATCTCCAGCAGCGCCTTACCCCACAACGCACAGGCAATAAAGAACAGTGCCGCCTGCCAGCCGCCCATCGCATAAGCCACGGCCACCAGCCAGAGACTCATCAGATGCCCGCGAATGACCGCGTTGTGGATGCTGATCAGCCCCTGGCCCTTGCGCGCCAGACGGCGCTTCTCAATCTTCCAGGCACTCAGATTGCCCTTGAGGGTGGACGCCAGCACATGAAAGTACACGTTGCGGCCACGCGGCGCGGTGGCCGGGTCTTCGGTGGTCGAGACGTAGCGATGGTGACCGTAGACATGCTCGATGGAAAATACCGTGTCGAAACTGAACGCCAGCAACCAGCGACCGATCAGCATTGAGACCGGGTCCCAGGTGCGGTGCGTGAGTTCATGGGCGGCGATGGTGCCGAGCACACCGATCATCAGCCCGGTGAGTACGACCGCCGACACATGATGCAGGGTAGCGGTCCCCTCGCGGGCGGCCAGCAGGTCGTAGCCACTGAGCTGGGTCAGCGCGGTGCCAAAGCCCAGCACGTCCGCATCGCTGACGCTCCACACGGCAGAGAACACGATAAACGCCAGCAGCGGCAGCGCCATCCACAGCTGGACGGTCAGAATCATCGGGTAGTGGAACTGCGGCGTGCTGGTGTCGTTGCCGCCAATGGCATCGCCGCCGATGTAGATCACCAGCACCGCCAGCAGGCCGAGGCTGGTCCAGCCGCCACCGGCCAGAATAGAGACCGCCGCCAGCAGGCCAACAGCATGGAACAGGAAGAACTTCAGGTAATGCAGGATGTTCATAAAAGCACCTCTCTTTTTGTTATGGGGGTTCTTGCTCAGGCGCTGGCCGTGACTGGCGCAGGCAAGGTGGTGAAACGGTCGAAATAAATGTGTTCGCGGGCCACGCCTGCGTTCAGCAGCACCCTGATCGCGCTGTCGATCATCCCCGGCGGGCCACACAGATAGGCGTGTGAACCACCGGCCAGGTACTGGCCGATCAGCTCCGTGACCTGTCCACGCACGCCGCGCCAACTGGCATCAAGCGCCGCGTCGGATAACACCGGGACGAAGTTGAACGAGGCATTCCACTGCCCGGCCAGGCTGTTGATCTGCTCAAGCGCATAGAGATCGCGTTCCGCGCGTGCGCCGAACAGCAGCGTCACCGGCCGCTCGCCACCGGTTGCCAGTGCCTCCTCAAGCAAGGCGAGAATCGGCGCCAGCCCGCTGCCGCCAGCAACCAGCAGCAGCGGCGCACGGGCCGGGCGCAGGTAGAAGTCACCCAGCGGGCCCTCCAGCGTCACGCTCTCGCCCACCAAAGCGCGGCTGTGCACCGCAGACGTGAGCACACCACCCTGCACCTTGCGAATGAAAAAGCTGACCTGGGCGTCCGGTTGCTGGCGGGTGGCAAACGAGAAACTGCGCGCATGCTGCGGCAGCAGATCGAAGCTCAGATCGGCGTACTGGCCGGCCTTGTAGGGCAGGCTCTGTTCCAACTGAACGACCAGTCGGGTGATGTCGTGGGTCAGCGGTTGCTGCTCAACCACGCGGCCGCGCACCCGCTGACGTGCCTGCTGCGCCGCCAGATCCACCTCAATCTCGACCTCGCCTCTGGGCTCGCTCTGGCACGCCAGAATGAAGCCGGCATCCAGCTCCTCGTCACTCAGGATGTAACCGGTTTCGGTCAACTCCCTGACTTGGCCGGACACCAGCCGACACTTGCAACTGGCGCAGCCACCTACCCGGCAGCCGTGTGGAAAGTCGATGCCGTGGCGCAGCGCCGCGTGCAGCAAGGTCTCACCCGGCTGCACCGCAACCGGCTCGCCGTTGATGCGCGCAAGCACCGGTGTCTTTTTGCGAAACAATGAAAACATGCGTCCTCCTGTCAGGATCGTTCGGATCGGGAGCGACTTCATGCTAGGGGTGGGCGCGGTACGGGTGAGAGATCAGCAATTGACAACAAGGGGGTCATTAACTGACATTGACGCAAACCAAAATTACCAGACCGAACCTGATGTCCGACTTCCTGTTACCCGTGCAGTACCTGCGCCAGGTCGCCGAGCAACTGCGTGTGATGGGGCTTGCGCCCGAACATTGGCTCACCAGTTGCGGCGTATCAGCTGAGCAACTGACCGACCCTGACTTTCAGCCGGATATCACCCTGTTGACCCGGCTCATCGAGCGCGCCACCACCCTGAGCAACGACCCCGCGTTCGGGCTGCTGCTGGGCGAACGACTGGTAGTCGGCACCCACGGTGTGCTCGGTTTCGCCGCGCTGCAGGCGGGCTCACTGCGTCAGGTAATCGAGCTGCTGGAGCAGTATTTGCCCGTGCGCACTACGCTGCTCAGCGTGCAACTGGAAGCATCCGCGCAGCCAGCGGTGGAGCAGCTGCGTTTTGTCCCGACCCAGACACTGGGCACGGCCGAGCGCACCCTCATCGAAGCCATCATGCTGGCGGTGAAAAACATCTTCGATGCCATCAGCCTGGGCGACAGCGGCATACTGCAGGTCCGCATGCCATTCCCCTCCTCCAGCGATACCCGCCTCGCCAGCAGCCTGTTTGGCAGCCCCGTAGAGTACGATCAGCCCTGCGCCGCCTTCAGCCTCAGCAGCGAGACACTGGACAAGCCACTGCGCATGGCCGATCCGGACGCCTTCCGCGACGCCGAGCAGATCTGCCAGCGCGAGCTGGCAAAACTGGGCGACAGGAACACTCTGGGTGATCGGGTGCAGCGCCTGCTGCTGGAGCGTCAAAACAGCTTCCCCAGTCTGGAGACCACCGCCCGCCTGCTCTACGTGACGCCTCGCACGCTGCACCGTCGTCTGCAACGCGAACAGACCAGCTACAAGCAGATTCTGCGAGAGGTGCGCCATGCTCTGGCAATCGAACACCTGAAATCGGGGCGGCTGTCCGTCGAAGAAATTGCCTGGACACTGGGGTACAGCGATGTTGCCAACTTCCGCAGGGCCTTCCGACAGTGGGAAGGTGTTGCGCCATCCGACTACCGACAGCAGTGACACACAGACATTAATCTGTGCGGCCCCTTTTCGACCCCGGGGTGGCTGCTGTTAGACTCCGTTGCACCCATACCGAACAGTGAGCAACGGATGCAGCAGATTCCAGCCCACCTACGTACCCACCTAACCGGCAGGCCTGCGCTGCTCGTGGCGCTGGTGTTGCTACTGTCCAGCAACGCATCACAAGCCGAGGCGCGCTGTGAAAAGACCCTGCGCTGGAATGACGACCCTCCGTTCAGCATGGAGCTGGCAGACGGCAGCATTGGCGGCATAGACGTTGAGGTACATCGGGCCGTCCTCGAACGACTGGGCTGCCGCCCGGTCCTGCGCAAGCTGCCTTGGGCACGAGCGCTGGAAGATCTAAAACAGGGCCGTCTGGATGTTTTACCCGGAGCCTTCCGCCGCCCCGAACGCGAGGAGTACGCGCATTTTTCAGGGGCGGTGCTCCCCGCCTCGCGCAATATCCTGTTTGCCAGCCGCCAGGCCATCGAAAGCTGGCCGATCAGTCGACTGACCGAACTGGCCGGTCTGCCCTTTCGCCTTGGCGCCCAGATCAATGTCCAGTACGGTTCTGATTACCAGGTGCTGATGAGCGATCCAGGCTATGCAGACAGCGTCGTCATGGTTAACAGCCGCCCCAGCCTCTGGAATATGATTGCGAAAGACCGCATCGACGGCGTTATCGCCGACGAACACACAGGCACCTGGGAAATCAGACAACTGGGGCTTAGCCGCCTGATCACGGCCACCGACGTGGTCGTCTCCACCGACGCCGCCGAAGTGGCTTTCAGCAAGCGCAGCAATGATCAGAATTTCGTCTACGCCTACGCTGCAACCATACGTGAGTTGGTCAGTGATGGCAGTTACCAGCGCATTGTCGCCCGCTACCTCACGCCCTGAAGCCAGCGCCAACGGGCCACAGAATCGGCCCCGGCAAACCCCGAACGCATCACATCCCCGCACTGCACTGATTGGCCGCTGAGCGCCGCTGGCCCATGGTGCAGCGTCGCCATCAGGGAACCGTCAGCCCATGCCCCGCTACCGCCGCGCACGTGCCCCGGGCGCCAGCTACTTCTTCACCGTCACCCTGCACGACCGCAAGAGCGATCTGCTGGTGTGTGAGGTCGCCCTGTTGCGAGAGTGCGTGCGCCGCACCAAGGCCCGCCTGCCCTTTGATATCGATGCTTGGGTGGTGCTGCCCGAACACATGCATTGCGTGTGGACGCTACCACCCGGTGACGCAAACTATGCCCTGCGCTGGCAGTTGATAAAGCATGGGTTTTCCAGTCGCCTACCGAAGAATGAGCCCATAAGCAGCAGGCGGCAGCGCCGACGGGAGCGAGGCATTTGGCAGCGACGTTATTGGGAGCACCTGATTCGTGATGAGCGAGATTATGCGCGGCACATCGATTACATCCATTACAACCCGATAAAACACGGGCATGTAACCCATCTCGCAGATTGGCCCTATTCCAGCTTTCACCGCGCCGTCGCCGCCGGTATCTATCCGGCGGATTGGGGCGATGCACCAAACGAGCAACGCACCCAATTCGGCGAGTGAAGCACCCCAGCCGTAGGGTGGTCAGCGCGCAGCGTTGGCCACCGAAGTGGCCCAGACATCGCTATCTCAGCGCAGCATTCGCTGCAGAGTGGTAGCGTGGCGCCTTGCGCGCGGACACGCCTGCGGCTTTGTCCGCCCTACGTTTTTTTACGCCAGGCGGCGGAGCGTGTGCGGGAGGGTTGCAGGAGGGGTTTGGCTGTCGCGTCGTCATTGCGGGCGACGCTGGCCGCCGCCTTGGCCCGCGCGGCGTGGAGCTTTTTGTAACTGTCGATCAGGCGCAGGTGGCGGTCCAGCCCTTCCAGCTTCATGCTGGTCGGCGTCAGGCCGTGGAAGCGCACACTGCCGTCGACCGAGCCGATCACGGCATCCATCCGCTCGTTGCCGAACATGCGCCGGAAGTTGGGCTCAAAATCGGCCAGTTCAAGCTCCTCGTCCAGCAGCACTTCCAACACCACGTTGACCGCCTGATAGAACAGACCGCGCTCGACGGTGTTGTCGTTGAACTGCAGAAAGGCTTCGACCTGCTCCTTGGCGTCCTCGAAGCGCTCCAGCGCCAGATAGATCAGCAACTTCAGCTCAAGAATGGTCAATTGACCCCAGGTGGTGTTGTCGTCGAACTCGATGCCGATCAGCGTCTTGATGTCGGTGTAGTCATCCAGCTCGCTTTCTTCCAGCCGCTCGACCAGCCCCTGCAACTGCTCATCATCCAGGCTGTGCAGGTTGAGAATGTCTTCGCGGAACAGCAGCGCCTTATTGGTGTTATCCCAGATCAGATCCTCGACCGGATAAATCTCGGAGTAGTCCGGCACCAGAATCCGGCAGGCGTTGGCCCCCAGATCGGTGTAGGTCGCCATATAGGCTTCTTTGCCGATGCTCTTGAGTATGCCGAACAGGGTGTCCGCTTCCTGCTGGTTGGAGTTTGCGCCCTCGCCGGAGAAGTCCCACTCGACAAAGTCGTAATCGGCTTTGGCGCTGAAGAAGCGCCAGGACACCACACCGCTGGAGTCGATAAAGTGCTCGACAAAGTTGTTCGGCTCGGTCACCGCCTGGCTTTCAAAGGTCGGCTGCGGCAGGTCGTTCAGACCCTCGAAGCTGCGCCCCTGCAGCAGCTCGGTCAGACTGCGTTCCAGCGCCACTTCCAGGCTGGGATGCGCGCCAAAGGAAGCAAACACGCCGCCGGTGCGCGGATTCATCAGCGTCACGCACATGACCGGGAAACGGCCACCAAGCGAGGCGTCTTTCACCAAGACCGGGAAGCCCTGCTCTTCCAGCCCCTTGATGCCGGCAACAATGCCCGGATACTTCGCCAGCACAGAATCCGGCACATCCGGCAGCGCCAGCTCACCTTCCAGAATCTCGCGCTTGACCGCTCGTTCGAAGATCTCCGACAAACACTGCACCTGCGCCTCGGCCAGGGTATTGCCCGCGCTCATGCCGTTGCTGAGGAACAGGTTTTCGATCAGATTGGAGGGAAAGTACACCTCCTTGCCGTCAGACTGCCGCACGAACGGCAGCGCGCAGATGCCACGCTCGGCGTTGCCGGAGTTGGTGTCGATCAGGTGCGAGCCGCGCAGTTCGCCTTCCGGATTGTAGATCGCCAAACAATGGGAATCGAGCAGCCCCGTGGGCAGCGCATCATTGCGTCCGACCTTGAACCAGCGCTCGTTCGGATAGTGGACGAACTCGGCATTGGCGATGTCTTCGCCCCAGAACTGGTCGTTGTAGAAGAAGTTGCAGTTCAGCCGCTCGATGAACTCGCCCAGTGCCGAGGCCAGCGCCGCTTCCTTGGTCGCACCCTTGCCGTTGGTAAAGCACAGCGGCGACTGGGCGTCACGAATATGCAGCGACCAGACGTTGGGCACGATGTTGCGCCAGGAGGCGACCTCGATCTTCATGCCCAGACCGGCGAGAATGCCGGACATGTTGGCGATGGTCTGTTCCAGCGGCAGGTCCTTGCCGAGAATCCGCGTGCCCTCGCCAACGGTCTGCACCGGCATCAGCAAAGACTGGGCGTCGGCGTCCAGATTTTCGACCTCTTCGATGACAAAGTCCGGACCGGTCTGCACGACCTTCTTGACCGTGCAACGCTCGATCGACCGCAGGATACCCAGCCGGTCCTTCTCGGAAATATCGGCCGGCAGCTCAACCTGAATCTTGAAGATCTGCTTGTAGCGATCTTCCGGGTCAACGATGTTGTTCTGCGACAAACGAATGTTGTCCGTCGGGATATTGCGGGTGTTGCAGTAGAGTTTGACGAAATACGCCGCGCACAGCGCCGACGACGCCAGAAAGTAATCAAACGGCCCCGGCGCGGAGCCATCGCCCTTGTAGCGAATCGGCTGGTCAGCCACCACCGTGAAGTCATCGAATTTGGCTTCAAGTCGGAGGTTGTCGAGAAAGTTGACCTTGATTTCCATGCATGCACCAGCGTTTGAGGGGCGAATTGAACAGCCGGCCATTATCCGGCTTTTACCGCGAATGTCATGTCGCACTCGACGACGCAGCGGACCAATGGTCGCGCGGCCGGCTCCCAGACACGCTCGCAGCCGGTCGCCAGAAGGCAGACCGAAAAAAACATCGGCGCGCGGTAGCGAGCCTAGGCACTCTGCCACTATATTGAGCGGCATGAACCCAGCACCCCTGATTCCTCACGACAAGCTACTGGATTTGCTGCTGGATGTCGTTTGCGTCGTAGACAAGGAAGGACGCTTTTTATCCGTTAGCGCAGCCAGCAAACGGGTTTTCGGCTATTCGCCCGAAGAACTGATAGGCCGCACCACGTTTGAGCTGATGCATCCCGATGACCGGGAAGCTACCCGCCAGCTTGCCCGGCAGATTACCGCAGGGCAGCCCTCGGGTGACCACGAAAACCGCTACATTCACAAGCAGGGCCATATCGTCCACATCATGTGGTCGGCCCAGTGGTTCGAGGCCGAGCAGGTGCGTGTTGGCGTTGCCCGCGACATCACCAGGCGAAAACAGGCCGAGGCCAGACAAGCAGCCGTCTATGCGGTTTCGGCCGCGGTGCACTCGGCAGAAACATTGCCGATGCTCTACCAGCGCATGTACGACCTGATTAACCAGCACTTGCCGACCAGGGCGCTTACTGTTGCACTCTATGACGCCGAGGCAGATCAGCTGAGCTTCCCCTACCATGCCGGTGAAGACCTGCCGCCCCCCGCGCAGGGGCCGCTTGCAGCCCACCCGTCTCTGGCCCGAATGATGCGCCCGCAGCACCATGACACCCCGGCGAGCGCTCCAGATGCGCCCGACAACCCGCTCTGCGTGCCTCTGCTGAACGACACTACCCCTATCGGCGCCCTTATCGTCCACCACCAGCCTGCAAATAACGGCTTCGACGAACGTGATACATCCTTTCTGCAATTCGTTGCCAGCCAGCTGGCGACCGCGATCAGCCGACACCAGGCCCACACCCGGCTTTCCTTTCTGGCGCAGCACGATCAACTGACCAGGCTACCCAACCGCGCCCTGCTGATGGACCGACTGCAAACTGCCCTGCAGCGAGCGGAGCGCAACAATGGACGACTGGCCGTGCTGTATCTGGATCTGGACAGTTTCAAACAGATCAATGACACCTACGGCCATGCCGTTGGCGACCATCTGCTGCAACAGGTAGCCCACAGATTGCGCCAAAGCGTGCGCGAATCCGACAGCTGCGGCCGACTGGGCGGCGACGAGTTTGCAGTAGTACTCGACGGCATCCGACAGCAACAGGATGCCGCAACCGTCGCGGAGAAAATCCTCGGCAATCTGAGCGCACCCTTCCTGATTGAAGGCCATACCCTGACCTGCACACCGAGCGTCGGTATCGCCGTCTATCCCGAACACGGCGACAGCGAACGTCGACTGATGCACCGCGCCGACAACGCCATGTACGCAGCCAAACGCAGCGGTGGCGCGGGTTACGCCTTTTTCCTCTCGGACGACGCCGTCTGAAGATCCAAACGCGCGAAGTATCACAGCCACCCGTTTGCGCAGACGGCTGCCCGGTTCAGAAAAACTTGGCGCCCAATAAGGTCGCCAGGGTCAGCAAACCCGCGACAGCAACAGGCAGCAGAATCAGGCTCCATGCCAGAGAAGGCTTCATGCTGAGAAAAAACCGGCGAACCCGTTGCTGGATTCCATAACGGAAGCCGCTGCGAAACAATGAATGAGCCGCCATCACATAGGGATCAACAAAACGCGCTCTTGGGTTACCCGGCGTAGATACTGGATCTCTTGAGTTGGCAAAGATATACAGCAGGTTCATTACCGGAAACGCGATACCCAGCACAAGCGCAATATAGATATTGGTTCCGGAGTCCCTGATACGCTTGATAAGTGCGATGACAACAGCGTAAACCGCCACCAGCCAAATCACGATAATCACAGCGTCTCTCAATTGCTGTGGCAGCAGGATAGCCATCGCGAACGCAACCAAAAATGCCGCGGGGAGCAATAGCGTCATTCCAGTGGAAAACTCGGTTCGACTCAGGCGCCCGTCGGGACGGAACATGGAACTGAAAAACCACCCCCACCCCGTGCGCGGAGGAGCACTTGCAATGCTTCTGTGCGCTGCACCAACCAGCAGACACAGCCGCTGCATTGACTCCTCGCTCACCGGCCAGTTGATGTTCTGGTCCTGAGTCCAGTGAAAGCTGTCATCAAGAAGCACCAGAACGCCGGGCGGTAACAGCGATTGCTCCGGCGCTTCCAGCAGATCAATGACTGCCGGAAGAAGGTTGGCGCCATGACGCAACCGGATGTCCAGATTGCTCAGCTCCGGTGTACTCAGCAGCGCCTGCCAGATTGCTGGATCGGCACGGCGCTGGGGGTCGTCGAGCACTTCAATGAAAGCATCAGCCAGCGCCTGCATACGCAGGTTGAAGCGCTGCCGAGCATCGGCCTCTTCCTGCTCCTGCTCGCGCTGCACACGCAGCGCCTCCAAAAGGGCCGGATCCGGCTCGTGCACATCAGGTGACGCCGCCGCTGCCTCAAGCTGCTCAGCGGGAGCCGGGCCCGGCTCGGGCTCCCGAGGGCCTGTGCGCGCAGCTTCCCGGGCACTCATTACCGACGCCCGCTCATAGGCTTCTCGCAGCGCCATGAACTCGGCCGGCCGCTCCTCCGGATGCATATCCTTCAACAACCGGGCGTAGGCCCGCTTGATGGTGCGCAGATCGCTGTAGGGTTCGACGCCCAGCGTCGCCCAGCAGCTCACCAGCGCCCCCGGCTGTTACGCAGCTCCGCCAGTTTCTGGCCAACGGCGTCACGGGCAGCAGCGCAGCGCTGTAAATCCTGTGAGTCCATGGCCGCCTCGAAATACTCAATCAACTCCTCAAGATAGCGGCGCTCTTCACCAAGCGTCTCTGCCCACATCCTCTCTGCTTCACCCATCAAGGCAATGTTGGCGCTGTCCTCACGAGGGTGAAACTTGAGTTTTTCCATCTCCTTGAGCAGCCGCTCCAGCGTCTTCTCGTCCAGTTCGCTGGTGGTGTTCTGAATCACCAGCGTACTCCGAACGCCGGTACTGACGACCACCGCCTCCACTTCGAGTACACCATTGATGTCGTAGGTAAAGCGCACATCAACCGACTCCTCGCCGGCCCGGCCGCCAGGAAGCTGAACCGCCAATTCGCCAATCTTGATGTTGTTGCGCACCATCCGCTGTTCGCCCTGAAACACCGACAGGTTCACCACCCTCTGATTGTCGGCAACGGTGTAGTAGCGATCCACCCGGCTGGTCGGGATGACCGTGTTACGCGGAATGATCACGCTGAAAAAGCCATGCGCACGCTCGCCGCCAATATCCTTGGCGATCTCGATGCCCAGTGAAAACGGACACACATCCGTCAACACCGTGTCGCGCAGACCGGCGTCACGCTCCTTCAGGGCAGCCTGCACCGCAGCCCCCATGGCAACAACAAGGTCCGGGTCGATGGTGGTGGCAGGTATACGGCCGAACAGCCGACCAACATGGCTGCGCACGACAGGCATGCGGGTGGCGCCGCCAACCAGGATGACCTCGTCAAAATCGTCGCGGCTCATGCCAGCATCGAGCACCGCGCGCTCGATTGGCCCCCGGATCCGCTCCAGCAGCACAATGCACGCCTGAACAAAGGCATCACGCGTAAAGGTGAGACTGTGTTCCTTGCCAGCCAGACTGAGCGTCATCAGCACCTCGTGCTGCTCGGCCAGGGCCTTTTTGGCTTCGTCACAAACGCGATACAGATGCGCACGGTCTTCCCTGCTCAGACTTTGGCGCTCGCAGCCGATTTGCTCACAGACGGCACCAAGCATGGCCGCAGTAAAATCCTCGCCCCCCAGAAAACTGTCACCACTGGTGGCATGCACCTCAAGCAGGTCTTCGAATTTTTCCAGAATGGAAACGTCGAGCGTACCGCCGCCCAGGTCAATGACGATAAAACGGCATTCCTCTTCGTTTTCCTGAATACCGTACGCCAGTGCTGCGGCGGTTGGCTCATTGATCAGTCGCTCTGCCTTGAGTCCGGCAAGGCGAGCGGCGTTGAGGGTGGCAGTACGCTGATGATTGTTGAAATAAGCGGGAACGCTGATGATTGCCTCGTCAACGGGCTCACCGAGGTATACCTCGGCATCCGCCTTGAGCTGCTTGAGTACCAGCGCAGAGAGTTCCTCGGCGCTGAACTGGCGATTGCCCAGCCTGATCCTCTCACTGGTACCCATGAGACGCTTGAACTGTGCAGCCGTTTTTTCAGGATGGGTAACCAGCCGGTCCTTCGCAGCACGACCAACCGTGACCATGCCATCATCATCTACGCTGACTACCGAGGGTGTCAGCAATTCACCCAGCGCGTTGGGAATGATGATGCTCTTGTCGTCACGCCAAACACTGATCAGGCTGTTTGTGGTGCCCAGATCTATCCCTACGACGGCCATGCCCCAATTCCTTCTGTCGGCTTTTTTGCGGCCAGTATATACAGAGCAATCACGGCAGGAACAGACCAGAAATGGCCTTTGGCCAATAGGCGATTCCAACCAGGCAGCACAACACAAAACACAAAAGCCGCCCGAGGCGGCCTTTGCGTTGCTATGCAGACTTGAATCAGGCAGCAGCCAGATCCGACTCTGCCTCGGCCAGCATGGCAAACTCTTCGTCGGCCGACTTGGCAACCAGATGCTTGCGGCTGTAGCCGAAGTAGTACACCGCACCGATCACAAACAGGCCCATGGTGAAGAAGAACGCACGCGGATCGAAGGCGTAGACGCCGGTCAGTGCGATCAATGACAGCACCAGCGCGATACCCGAAGTCACCACGCCGCCCGGGGTCTTGTACGGGCGCGGCAGCTCAGGCTGTTTGATGCGCAGCAGGATGTGACTGAGCGCCATCAGTGCGTAAGACACGGTCGCACCGACTACCGCCATCGCCAGCATCAGGTCACCCTCACCGCTCAGCGAGGCGATAAAGCCGAAGATGCCCGGTACGATCAGCGCGCGGGCCGGCACCTTGCGTTCGGTCGTCAGCGACAGTGACTTGGGCAAATAACCGGCGCGGGACAGCGCAAATACCAGGCGGCTGTAGCCGTAGATGATCGAGAAGAACGAGGCGATCAGACCCGCCAGACCCAGCACGTTGACCAGTGTCGCCAGACTGGTGTTACCGGTTGCGTTCAGCGCATCCACCAGCGGTACCGCGCTTTCGCCCATGGCTTGCGCCCCTGCGGCGCCGGGCACCAGCACCACCACCATCAAGGCAGTAAACAGCAGGAAGACCATGGCACCGATGATGCCCTTGGGCACGTCCTTGCCCGGGTCCTTGGCTTCTTCGGCGGCCAGCGGCACGCCTTCAACCGCCAGGAACAGCCACATGGCAAACGGCAGCGCCGCCCACACACCGTACCAGCCCAGCGGCAGCATCTCGCTGGCACCGTTGGCGTCGGTCATGGCGATGTCGAACAGGTTGTTGATATCGAAGTGCATGACCAGCGCCACACCGGTGGCCACGATGGCGAAGACCGCCAGACCGCTGATTACCATCATCACTTTCAACGCTTCACCCACGCCCGCCAGGTGAATGCCGACGAATACCAGATAGAAGATCGCGTAGACCCAAGGACCGTTGAAACCGAGCAGCGCTTCCACCGCCGACCCGATAAAGATGACGATGGCCGCCGGGGCCAGCGCATATTCGATCAACACCGCAAGACCGGTCAGAAAGCCCCCGGTCGGCCCCATCGCCTGCCGGGCAAAGCTGTAACCGCCACCCGCAGCAGGAATGGCCGCCGACATTTCCGCCAGCGACAGCACCAGGGTCAGATACATCAACCCCATAAGTACCGCGGCAATCGCAAAGCCCGCCCAGCCCGCCTGCGCGATGCCGAAGTTCCAGCCGGCAAAATCGCCGGAAATAACATAAGAGACGCCGAGCCCGGCGAGCAGAATCCAGCCCGCAGTCCCGCGCTTGAGTTGCCGTTTGGCAAGGTACGCCTGATGGTCGTTAGACATGAGAGATCCTCAGTGGTGTTGCAGTTGTGAATGACGCCTCCCCCGACGTCACTCGGAAACCAGAAAATTGCGACCGCTGCCGCGGTGCTCAATCACCGCGTCTTCGGTGCGATCCTTGAGGTTGACCCCCGAGAGCTTCAGCCGCTGCGCCTCGCGCAGCAGATACAGCGCCCGTTTGGCTCCCTCGACATGCGGCAACCCTGCCGGCCGCACGTTGGAAATGCAGTTGCGCGCGGCATCGGTCAGCCCCGGCTTGGGTGCCCAGGTCAGGTACAGCCCAAGGCTGTCCGGCGAACTCAAGCCCGGACGCTCACCAATCAGCAGCAACACCGCGCGGGCGTTCAGCAGCGCGCCCACGTCATCACCAACGGCAACGCGGCCCTGCTCAACGATGGTCAGCGGCGCCAGTGAGCACTCCGGCAACTCGCTGGCCAACAGCCCCATAAAACGCTGCAGAAACGGCACCGCGTTCTGTGCAATTGCGCGGGATGAGAGGCCGTCCACAATCACGATGGCCAGATCGCTCGGCTGCTCACAGCACAGCGCAACCAGTTGCTCACGCGAGGCATCGTCCAGCAGACGGCCCAGATCCGGACGCTGCAGATAGGTCATGCGATCAGTCGCCTGACTGTGCAGGCGAATCGGCTCACCCAGCGCAGCCAACTGCGGGTCAGCAGCCAGCTCACTGCAAAGGGCGTCGATATCCAGCGGCAGATGCACCGCGTCGCGGGCCTGCGCGTGGGACAGCTGGAACGCCAGCAGCTCGCTGGTCGGCAGGCTGATCCCGGCCCGGCCGAGGCCAATACGCGCATCGGTAAATTCGCGCAGGCGACGCCAGGGGTTCTCGACCACCGCACCGGGCTGGTTGCGGGTTTTGTCATTTGACGAACTCATGCTCTGCCTCCCGGCAACGCCTTCAGTGAGCGGGCAAAGGGCTCAGGCAGCGCGTCGTGCAGAATGTGACGGTCGGCATCGCGCATGATCTGCATGCGGATCAGCCACTGCTCAAACTCCGGCGATGGCCGCAGCCCCAGCGCACGGCGCGCATACAGCGCGTCATGGAATGAAGTGGTCTGGTAGTTGAGCATGATGTCGTCCGAGCCGGGGATGCCCATCACAAAGGAGCAGCCCGCCACACCCAGCAGGGTCAGCAGGTTGTCCATGTCGTTTTGATCCGCCTCGGCGTGGTTGGTGTAACAGACATCACACCCCATCGGCAGGCCGAGCAGCTTGGCGCAGAAGTGATCTTCCAGCCCGGCGCGGATGATTTCCTTGCCGTCGAACAGGTACTCCGGGCCAATAAAACCGACCACAGTGTTGACCAGCAGCGGCTTGAACTTGCGTGCCACGGCATAAGCGCGGGCCTCGCAGGTCTGCTGGTCCAGACCATGATGCGCGTTGGCAGACAGCGCACTGCCCTGCCCCGTCTCGAAATACATCACGTTGTTGCCCACCGTGCCGCGCTTCAGGCTCAACGCCGCCTGCTGTGCTTCGGCCAGGGTAGCCAGGTTGAAACCAAAGCTAGTGTTCGTTCCCTCGGTGCCACCAATCGACTGGAACACCAGATCAACCGGCGCCCCGGCCTCGATGCACTCGATGGTATTGGTCACATGGGTCAGTACGCAGGATTGGGTCGGGATCTCATACTTCTCGATCACCTCGCCCACCAGCTTCATCAGCTTGATGGCCTGCGCCACGTTGTCGGTAGCAGGGTTGATACCAATCACCGCATCACCGTTACCGTAGAGCAACCCATCGAGGATGCTGGCAGCGATGCCGTTGACATCATCGGTCGGGTGATTTGGCTGCAAGCGGGTTGACAGCCGACCGGGCAACCCGATGGTGTTGCGAAACGCGGTGTTCACATGACACTTCCTCGCGACCAGAATCAGATCCTGATTGCGCATGATCTTGCTCACCGCCGCGGCCATCTCCGGCGTCACGCCCGCGCGGATCGACTGCAATACCTCCGGGGTCGCGTGGTCGCTCAGCAGCCAGTTGCGAAAGTCCCCGACGGTCAGGTGCGATATGGGCGCAAACGCCGCCGGCTCATGCTCGTCGATAATCAAGCGGGTGATTTCGTCCGCTTCATAGGGCACCAGCGCCTCATTCAGAAAGGTCTTCAGTGGTACCTCGGCCAGAGCCATCTGCGCGACCGCGCGCTCCTCGGCAGACAGCGCAATAACACCGGCCAGTCGATCACCGGAGCGTTGTGGTGTCGCCTTGGCCATCAGCTCGGCCAGATCGCGGAAGCCGAAGGTTCGGCTGCCCAGCGTATAGCGGTAGGAATGCGTCATCGTGTTACCTCAGGCATGCAAATTGCTGCGAATGTCGCGCAAGTCACGCGAAGCAGCGGAAGATGCCTGAAACAGATGCGATGCCTGTTCCAGCGGGCTATCAAGATTTGGCAAAAGTGTCCCAGGCGGCCCATTGAAGCCCTTTGAGGCATATTCCACCCGAGCATCCTGCGTTAGGATGCCGCCAACTGAACACGCGAGCGCTCGCCAATGCAGCCCACAACGGAGCACAATGCACCAGCAAGGAGCACACGTGAGGCACAGGACGCCGACGAACACGCCCACAACCTGACCAACTGGCAGCAGGAATATGACCAGTTGGGCGGCGGGCGCTTCTATGGGCGAATAGATGAAGTGGCGCTGGACGGCTGCCAACTGTTCAAGGAGCATACCAACCGCTCCCTGCGGCAGCAGTGCAACGTCTGGAAGGATGCGCTCTGGCTGGGCATCCCCGCCCGCGCGGCAGACTGCCGCATTAACGGTCTTGAGGTCGGCAGTGACCAACTGATGTGCCGCCCCGGCAGCCGCGACTTTGAATTGATGACCCCCGATGCCTTCGACATCTACGGCATCGTCATCAAGGAAGAAATGCTACTGCGCGCCGCCGAGCGCGAAGAGCGCACGCTGGATCTGCACTCACTCGAACACAGCCCGCGTCTGACCGTACCGCAGGAGCAGCTCGACCAGGTTCGCGGCCTGCTGGAGCAGGTGCTCTACCGCGGCGCCCTCGGACTCGACAGCGAACACCAGCAGCAACTCGCCAGCCAGGCCCTGCTGGAACTGGTCGCCAACGCCGCCCAACCGGCCGCAGCGCCCAGCTACGCGCATCGGCGCAAGGTAGTCGAGCAAGTGAAAGCCTATCTGGCCGAACACCCGGAAGCCCCGCTGAGCATTCCCGAGCTGTGCGAGCGCGTACACGTCAGCCGTCGCACCTTGCAATACAGCTTCGAAAGCATTCTTGGCATCAGCCCGCTGCAGTTCCTGCGCAGCGCGCGCCTCAACCGCGTTCGCCGCGCCCTCAGCGACCCGCAACAAACCAGCCCTATCGCCGTCGTCGCGGCAGACAGCGGCTTCTGGCATCCGGGGCAGTTTGCGCGGGATTACAAAGCGTTGTTTGGTGAGAGTCCGTCGGAGACGGTGAGAAGGAGTCGCTAACCGAGTTGACGGTCAATGCTGCGCAGGCTCGCCTTCCAAGCGCCAATCAGTGAGCCACCAGACACAAAAAAGCATAAACATCGCCGGGGGCGACGCGGCATACAATGCCCTCAATCTCATACCAACGCCCTAATCTGCGGCCGGGAAGCGGAGTCCGGCCCGACCGCAGTCAGCAAGGCGGTATCAGGCGCGAGCTGGAAGTACCGGCTCGCAGAAGCTGAGCAGCCCTTGTTCCTGCATCTCTTTAATGAAATTCAGAACAGTCTGCTCAACAACACGACCGAACGCATCTGCCGGCGTTGTCGGTTGCATGTTGAAGGGCGCACGCTTATTGCCAATGGTCGTATGCAGCGCATGCTTGTATGAACCGGAGTGGGTATTGCCATCCGCATCCACAAGCTCGATGGTTGCTTCGTAGTAATCGGTAACCAGCGAGCCCGCAGCACCCAGCGTCAGACCGGTAGCAAAGCCCTTGGCAGCTGCGCCACTGACGTCACCCACATTGTTCACAATCACACGGATGCTGTAGTTGGCGCCTGCTGCGCCCGGTACAACCACGCCGGAGGCACGCAGGGTTCGCTCTACATGGCCGCGCAATTCTGAATCGGCACGAGCAAAGTGAGTACCGTTGCGCCGAAACTCGACACTGACGTTTGAATTGTATGGCGTTGCAACCGACTTGATGTCGCTATAAGCGGTCTTCCCATAGGTGGGGTCGACGTAGGATTTGGTCGTCATACAGCCCGACAGAAATGCAATTACAAACAGGGAAAACATCAATCTAATAGAATTCATACGGCCTCTTTCTTGTTGTATTTTTCACTTCCCTTTACGCCACACCCAATGACGTAACCTAACAGCTGCTCTGTCTGTTTCTTTCGCCAGCCCTCCCTTCACGCGTACAAGTGAATCGGCATGAGGACCACACCCATTCGAGTGGCCGCTCCTGGCGCACACGAGCGACAACAAAGCGCACTGGTGCCAGGCAAGCAAGAAAATACATGGGGATAAAGCATGTACCGGCGCCCGAGGCACGGCCGCCAAAACCACCGGGCAGCAGATGCGACCGATGATAAGAAGATGATCCGACAGCAGAACTGCCTGGAAATGATATCTGCGCCATCCTTGGGCCTTTGCGAACTGGCTTATTGCCACATCCGCAAGGTAACCGCATCACCGATACAGGTAAAGCACGATTTTCTGTCCGGTGGCGTTCATCGAGATAACAACAAAGCCTCCGCTGGCTCTGACGTTAACGATGACGAGCTTAACGCACGACCAGAGGTGGCTTGGCCAGCAGCAGCGACTGATTTACCGGGCTCTAGATCAGCTCGGCAACCGCCCTGTCTGCGTGAATCCGGGTAGTGTCATAAAGCGGCACCGCGGTATCAGCCTGCGTGACCAGCATGCTGATTTCGGTGCAGCCGAGAATCACTCCCTCTGCCCCGCTCGCAAACAACCCATCGATAATGCGCAGAAACTCGGCTTTTGACTCCGGAGTGATTGTGCCCAGGCACAGCTCCTCATAAATAACCGAATGCACGATGCGGCGGTCGTCCGCTGCGGGCACGATTACCTCGATGCCGAACTGCTCCTGCAGCCTGCCCTTGTAAAAGTCCTGCTCCATGGTGAACGCCGTGCCGAGCAGGCCGACCTTTTTCACCTGGTTGCTGACCAGCACGTCTGCGGTCGCATCGGCAATGTGCAGCAACGGGATGCCGATAGCACTCTGAATCTGAGGCGCTACCTTGTGCATGGTGTTGGTACAGATCAACAGAAAATCAGCCCCGGCCCCTTCAATCTTCCGGGCTGCTTCAGACAGCACCCGCGCCGCACCCTCCCAGTCGCCCTCACGCTGCAACCGCTCGATTGGCTCAAAATCGACGCTAAACAACACGATCCGGGCGGAATGCAGACCACCCAGCTGCTGTTTGACACCTTCATTGATCGCCTTGTAATAGCCGGCCGTGCTCTCCCAGCTCATGCCACCCAGCAACCCGACTGTCTTCATATCACTCTCCACTTTGCTGCTCGACACTCCGCCGATGATGACGCTGCGCCAGAATAACCAGTAGCAGCGGCACTCCAACCACAACACACCCTAGGTACAGGATCACACCCCACGCACCCGCTGCCGCCAGCAGCGAAAAATCCCATAGTGCCACCGGCAAGCCGGCAGCATAGTGCAGCGCCCCGTTTATTCCCGTCACCACCAACACACCCACCAGTAGCTGAAAGCCAGCGTAGATAAACGTGCCGTAGCGCAGCCAGCCAAACCGCTCGGGCCACAGCAGCCCCCTGAACCAGCACGCAAACACGACAAGCGATGCCAGTAGCTTGATCAGCAGAAAGGTCAAGCCATATTGGTGCAGCACAACATCATGGACAGCAGAGACATGGGCCAGCAACGCAAAGGCTGCGGGCGCACGGTAAAAATCAATCACCTTGAACAACTCTGACAGCAGCGTAACAAGGAGAATCGCCAGAATGACTGACGGGATAACGCGTTTCAATTTGGTTGGTCCTGGCTTACGCGGTTTGTTAAGGCTTAACGGGTAACTGATAACTGACCTTCGAGCCGTTCGTGATAACGATTTTTTGTCGGATCAGTTCACCCATAATCCGTGCCAAATCGTCTTCTTCAAGCTTTTTCATGAACAATGAGTTTATCGAATTTGAGAGTGTTTTCACCGCTCTGGGCTTGGCTGCTCCACGGGCCTTGAGAAACTCAACAATAGCGTCGATCCGCTCCGCCATTGATTTCGAGTTCGAGATTTTGAGAAGCGGAATCTCCGAAATATCCTTTTCTCTTTGGGCATAGATTCGCTTGGTCTTCAGGTGCTTAAGGAAACGCTGATCAAATCAGATTTGCGCATCACCCGCGCCGATCAACTGAGTTTTTGATGCAACCAGCCTGTTCTTGGCGACAATGCCCCAAAAATCGCCTTCAATTCCGGCCATTTTGGCCTGTTTTCACCCCATTACAGGGGTTCAAGACGCAATAACCCCATCAGTCGTTGCATAACACCGCTTTGCCAATACCAGATTGGCCAGCGCAAACAGACTGAACAGCTGGGCCTGATTCTTCTCCATGCCCCGGTAGCGTACCTTGCGGTGGCCAAACAGATTCTTGATCACATGGAACGGGTGTTCCACCTTGGCACGGATGCTCGCCTTGCAGTGCTCAATGCGTTGCTTGATCTGCTTCTCCGGGCCATCTTCCATTTTCTTGATGGTGCTGCGCCGTGTAGCTATCCGCAGCGGAGGGAGCGTGTTGCCATCCTCAGCAAGACGTTTGCCCAGACCCGTGTACCCGGCATCGGCATAAACAGGCTCTTTGTCGTCACGTAGTAGCTGCTCGGCTACCGTGATGTCCGCCTGATTGGCCGAAGTGGTTACCACGCTGTGCGTCAGGCCGGTTGCTGCATCAACACCGATATGGGCTTTCATGCCGAAATACCACTGGTTGCCTTTGCGTGTCTGCTTCATCGCCGGATCACGCTGCTTGGCCTTGTTCTTGGTAGAAGGTGCAGCGGCAATGATGGTGGCATCGACAATGGTCCCTTCGCGCATGAACAAACCACGTTCTGCCAGACTGGCGTTGATCTCTTCGAAGATCCGCTGCGTCAGCGAATGTCTTTCCAGCAGGTGGCGGAAACGCAGCAGTGTTGTGGCATCCGGTACGCTTTCGATGGAGAGATCGATACCAACGAAATCACGCATCGCCTGACTGTCGTAAATCGCATCCTCAAGGGCTTCATCAGCCAGGCCGTACCACTGCTGCAGGAAGTAGATTCGCAGCATCCGGTCTAGCGGAGTCGGTGGACGGCCACGCTTGCCGGCAGCGTCTGGGTAATATGAGGGCGACAGGGCATCCAGCAGGCGCTGCCAGGGCACCAGTACATTCATCTCAGCCAGGAAGCGTTCCCGGCGGGTAACCTTTTTCTTGTTCTGATGCTCGGCTTGGGCGAAGGTGATCTGCTTCATCTAATTGCTTGGCTGAGGTAGTGGCAGTGTCTGGTGATTATACTCAGGGCTGCGTAATCAGGCAGAGGGCTGATTTGTGCAGCGTTTCCTTAGCTTTTCAAGTACAGGGACGGACAGGTCAGACCATGCAAGGCCTCGAAGAATAATACCCAGCTCTTGATGCTGTTTAATCGACATCGGCTCTGCTGGCCGCCAGTCAGACGCTTCTCCGGGACGGCCACCGTAAGGGATCGCACCTGCACGCTGCCCAAAAGAAGGCTGAGGGCGACCGCGATAGGGTTTGCCGCTGGCAACCCGGGCAGGGCTATGAAAGTGCGAGCTATAGTCACCTGAGTGGGTATCCCAGTCGATTGAGGGCACCGATGCCATCTGTTCCACAATACCGGTAACTCGCTGCAAAAGATCAGAGTCGGCAGACAGGAAAAAAGGTACGCTACTACCCGGTAGGTACAAGCCGCCCCAATCAGGGGCCGTCTCTGTTAGCCCATGCTGTTCAATCCATTTTTTACGCTTCGATTCTTTCTCACTATAACGGGGTGGATAGGGTTCATCTAAGGCCAGCCAACCGCCTGTTGCACCATCTATCCAGAGACTGATGTGATCCCGGCCAGGCAGCTCATGCAGAAACTCCACCCGACGCTTGTCAGCCTTTTTCCTCATAGACCGAAGCCCCGTAGCCACGCAGAACTGCAACTGCCGAACGGCATCAGTAATGCGCTTCATTGCTCTTTCTTGGGAAGTGGCATCTAACCTGCCACGCAAATGATCTTCGGATTCCAGCTCGAACCCTCCGAACATCCAATATCCCCTATCCTTCAAGGAAGGCAGAGCACTTATGGTGTCTGGCGGTAGCTCAACTTCGGCAGTGCAGCGGCCGGAAAAAGGATCTCCATCCCTATCATGCCAATATACAGTTAAATAAAGGGGCTGCAGAACAATGGGCTCGGCTTGGCTGGCGAGACGACGCCGGGCATGTTTGAAGTTTTGGTAGCCTGAAATCTGTGCGGCGACATCTAGCGCGATCGTATGCTTAATGCCACGTTCACGAACAATTTTCTTGGCAAGACGAGAAATACCACGAAGGGTGCTGGGCACGATATACAACGGATTCATATCTTTGCTCCTGTCCTTTTGGTAGCGTCACCCGTCTCCGCCACAAGGACCGAAGAAAATCGAATCGGTCATAATGCAAATCTAGAACAGTGCCGTTTCCAGCTTTGAATGACGGGTGTCATGCGCCTGTTGAGCACATATGCAAGGTATCACAACGCAGATAGGAACAACAAGCAGGACCCTCCATGAGCACACCCGCCTACCGGCTTGGGAGGGCAGTGATCGAAAGCACACAGCGCTGCCACCGGAACTGCCCCGCCCCTCAGATCACCGTGCAGAGGCCAATGTACTTCCGCCATCTACGGGGCTTGATTCCGCTTACCGGGATTGCATGCCCAGCGCTTACCTTCTTGCTAGCTTCAAGAGCTGCTCCCTCGGCGGGCTGAGAAGGCCAGGCTGGTGCCCGCAATGCATTGGACAGAGTACGCCTGCTGCGCTAACAATCATGTTGATTGATCATCAACCCGCAAGTGAGGTGCCGAAGTGGCCCAAAAGTCCTTGAGCAACTTTATTCTCGACAACGCATGCTTGGCAGCTGAGCAGACTTTATTGGACCAACGCTTATTCATGGTTACAGGTGGCCAGTACCAGAAGCTGATGGACTTGCTGGAGCTGCCCGAACAGAGCAACGAAGGTTTACGTGATCTGTTCTCGCGCAAAGCCCTTTGGGGTACGAATTGACTGTCCGCAAGCCAGCTCTACTGGATACGCTGGCCCCCAGCACGCATCCGTCAAGGAGTCGCCCGGCATCCGTTCCCGGTAGGGATTCTTGCATTCCAAGCTGCCATTCGCCACACGTTGCAGGCTGCAGCAAAGTGGGGCTTACAAGATGGAATGCTCCGGATGCCTACCTCTCAACATCATTCGGCATGACCAAGCCAAAGCTATCGCTATCTTGGCTACTGACCTCATCGAAAAGCCTCTGAATTCGGTGCTCTTGCTTGAGGTAGGCGAGCGTCATAAAGAAGCAACCCTCACAGAGGCGCACTTCATAACGATCTCCGTCATGTATGGAACCATAACCCCAGTGCGCTTGCAGGAAACCACACTGCACTTCGCCGTGTTCGGTTTGCGTGGGGCTGTTGCATACATCGCACACAGTGACGGCATCAGCCCCTGCCTTGCTTTGATCCATGACTTTCATTGCAGTGTTTCTCTGTTAGGTTTAACGAGTCAGATAGCTCAGTATAGGTTTGTCAGAACACCGTGCTTGCCGTGCTGGGGACAACCGTTCCGGAGAACGTGTCTATCTCTCCCAGCCACGGCAAAGCTCTCTCAGCCAAACCTCTACGGCGGCGTCAACAGCTCCGACTCCAGCTCCCAATCCATGAAGGGCAGCAACCTCACAATATTTCGCGCATCATCCACCCCCCGGTGATGCTTCCCCTCAAAAGCCAAGTTATGAAAAACCAGCGCATGAGCTAGACACCTACGCCGAGTGGAAGAAGGCCCGGGGGCATATCGACTACCACGTCGAGGTCGACGGGCATTACTACTCGGTACCCTATCAGTTGGTGAAGAAGCAACTGGAGGTGCGCCTGACGGCGCGCACCATCGAATGCTTCCACGCCAACCAGCGGCTCGCCAGCCACCAGCGCTCGATGCACAAGGGCCGCCACAGCACACAGACCGAGCATATGCCCAAGAGTCACCGAGAGCACGCCGAGTGGACCCCGCAGCGCTTGATCCGCTGGGCCGGGCAGACCGGACCAAACACCGCCGGAGTGATCACTCACATCCTCGAACGACGCGTCCATCCGCAGCATGGCTACCGTGCCTGCCTGGGCATTCTGCGTCTGGGTCAAACCTACGGTGAAGAGCGCCTGGAGCTAGCCTGCCGCCGTGCCCTCAGACTCGGCGCATGCAGCTACAAGAGCCTCGAATCCATCCTCCGTCAGGGCCTGGAGAGCCTGCCCCTGGCCCAACAGAATCTGCCCCTGCTACCCGATGACCACGCCAACCTGCGTGGCCCCGGCTACTACTACTGACCTCAAGGATACCCACCATGCTGACTCATCCCACCCTGGATAAACTCCAGACCCTACGCCTGCACGGCATGCTCAAGGCCTTGAACGAGCAACTGAAAACCCCGGACATCGACAGCCTGAGCTTCGAGGAACGCCCTCGGCCTGCTGGACGACCGCTACGGCCAGCGCGCTCGACCCTGGTGACCAGCCAAATGCCGGTGGATAACTGGCATGAACTGATCGGCGACCCGACCCTGGCCGACGCCATCCTCGGCCGTCTGGTGCACAACGCCTACCGGATCAATCTCAAGGGTGAATCAATGCGCCGTCGACCACAGCAGTTGACGGCACCGGGCACCTCGAAGTAACAATGCCATCCCTGCGTCGCTGCGCTCCGACTGCCTGGCCAGATGGCGTGGAATCCGCAATCACCACTACACTGTCAGTAGGTATAGACACGGAACACTGTTTAACCGTACAGTAAAGCCATCATTGTCGGCTCCCCCTCCTTTCCATCAATATTTCAATGGCAAGGGCGTCAGTTGGAGTGAGCCTTTGAGTACGTCGGCATGCCTCGGTTGAAACAAAGCACCCAGACTACAGAGATTACGCTCCACCCCGCTGCACTAGCTGCCCATACCTGGAGCAGAGAGTTACACCGCTGGTTCAACAGATCAGCACTTCCGGAAACCATGCGAAAAGCGTTGGCGCAACAACCGCTGCAATGCATCGCTACTCCCAGCACACTTGAGCTTTATGTTCCTCTCTGGACAAGCGTGCTATGGCAGACCGACCAGCCGCCCATTGGCACACTCTTAGTTTGCCTGACTCCAGATGAAATATCGGAAATAGAGATTGAGCGTGCTGCCTGGGTTTCGGTGCTTGGCGAGGTGTTCAACAGCCTCCACCCTCATGCAATATCAGACCTGCGGGATACACTGAAAGAGTCCATGTCGCATGGGCTGCACCGGGAACTGTTCAATACCAAAACGCTAAATGACAAGCTCATGTGCAAATGGACAGGTATCTCACGGGCAGCTCTCGGCGAACAACGGCGGCGGAAACGTACTCAACCGAGCCCGCCAGCAACTACGCAGGAAATAATCGATTTATTGAACCAGCCATGGGGTGGCGATGAATAGCCCGGACGGCCAAATAGCCTTTCTCGACGCCCTTATTCCAGTAGAACTTCCGGATACAGTACGGCAGACCTCTCTGGGTTATCTGCATCAACTCTGCCTACCACTACTTCAAAAGCACCAACGCGCTGGTGATATGCTGAACCTGCCCGCTGAATACCTCAGCTACTCCTCTCAGCACTTTCCCGCAGCCAGTACTGACAGGGCAGCCGCTCATAAAACCCTGGTCAGCTCAAAACTCTTGACGCTATCACCGTTCGCATCCGCATTGAACACCCCTTGGGACTACCTCCCCAACGCCGAGAAGTACGAACAGTGGTTGGGGCTAGTGATCCTGTGCTGCTGTAGTCTGCACATCAAAGGAGATCATAACAGTGCGATTGAATCGGCACTTCGGGAAATCCGCTTGATCGCAACAAGCGCCAAACATAAACCGTTGCTGGAGCTGCTACCGCCTCCACAAGATTTCGACTACCTCCTGCAATTGGACGAGCATCTGCATGAGCTACGGAAGAACTATCTCAACTTGCCTTCTGTACAACAGCTGGGGCTTGGCTATCTGGCTGTCGTAATCCGTAGTGTTGCGCGAAACCGGAAAGGGGTCATTCGCCAGCGCGGCGAATCTTCCAGCCCAACCTCAGTCCCCCCGGCTCCACAGACTGCAGCCAACTTATTCGTTCCGTTGGTCGATACCGGCGTGGATGACCCGGAGTTTCGTATTGAAAAGCTGACCAGCTTCAGCAAAAACAGTGAAAACGAGGATGAGCCGACAACAATCGTCACAAGCGTTCCCTATCGCTTTCACGATCGTAGCCTGCATAAAAAGGAAATCGCTCTTCAGGCTATTCACAGCATACGACTTGCTGAGCAAATGCGTGTGCGGCAACAATCGCTGCCCTGCTCTTTCGAACAGGCCTCCGAGTGGGACATCGAGCATCTGGTTACCCACGCATTGTCGGCTTTAACCAGAAATGACCATACCGCTGGCTGGGTGTTGTTATCGCTGCTAAGTGGACGGGATCCCGGCTGGCACCTTGCCAATGCACATAAAGTACAGATCACGATCATTAATCAGGTCCCTTGCCGTACCCTCACACATCAGGTGCCTGCAGGCCATCAGCCCAATCATCTGGACGCTCTGTTACCCGCTGTTCTGAATGCACTGCATCTTCCTCTACCCCAGCAAATGACTGCCTGGGTTGAGTCGGCGCCACTCCAAGCGCCGCTACCGACGGCGCAGGTACTACGCACCTGGCTGAAGGCTATCAACCAGGCACACAGTACCCGGCTGACCATTGGCAGAATTAACCGCTATATGGAGCATTGGTTCCTGAATCAGGGTACAGATCGCGCCGTTATTGCACTGATACGTGGTGACACTCATCAGGGACGCCCCAGCCTTTCCTATAGCCACCAGGCACGTACTGATGTACTCGCACACCACTATCGTTTCATCAACGCCGTGTTCGACCTCTCGGGGCAGCAAGCTTCGCTACCACCCATAACGGCTAAATCAGGTGCCCTCGGAAGCCGCCTGCACTTGCCCGGGCGGGTTCTGCACAACCTGTTCAGCGTACTTGCTCAAGCGTTTAATTTGGAAAAAAATTTCGTTAATTTCCACAACAAATACGTAGTTTATGTGTGGGCACTTCTTTCGTTCGTGACAGGTCATAGAGACGTAAACGCCCCCATGGGCCTGCTGTCAGACCTGAACCCGCACCAGCAGACCTGGTGGATAAGTGACAAAGAACGAAGGCATGGCTTGGCTGCGCGGACGCTAGTCGTGCCTGCTACCGTTATTGAGCAAGTCACCTTATATAAAGAGCACCTCAGCAACGTCGCCAGCTACGCTCGCCTGAGTATTGCAACTGTATGCGCACGCTGCGAACGCACACTCAGCGGCGATGAGAATTTATTATTTTTTCTGGAAGAAAATGATGGAGCGATTGTACCTGTCGAAATTACCCCTTCCCGCCTGACGCTCATCCTGGGGGAGCAGTTGCCCTGGGCACGTAACTGGGGCAGGCACCACATGCGCAGTGAGTTGCTAAGACGCCAGGTCAGCCCGGAAGTGATTGATGGCTGGATGGGCCACGAAGAGTTGGGCGAAGAAGCAATGGGACCATTTAGCCAACTGGGCATGAGCCAGCTCCGGCGTGTAGCTGACGTAATTCAAGCAGTCCTCACTCATCATGAAATCAAGGCGCTCCCCGGATGGAAAACCCGCTGACTGCTGATGCCCAGCAAACCGATAGGAATGTTCGTCTTGGACGCGATAGCCGCACCGCAGCGAGGCGCCGTGAGGACGAAAGAACCATCCAAGCTGCGCTTACTATTCTTCAGGAAATCATCCCGAGACTATTCAGAGCACAGCCTGACGCAAGCCAGTTCGCAGAACTCTGGCCAAAAGCCGATAAGGCCATTGAGCAGCACTTGGGCAACCCCACAGCGTACCGCCGGGTTTACAGCTGGATCAGAAAGCAATTAGAAGCTGGAAATCAGGCCGGAATCTGGGTCATCGATATCCCGCCACCCATCGTCACTCTCCGCCAACGCAGATCCACACGAACTCTGCGACGACATCAACACGCCAGGCTTGTTGCGCTGGCGGAGGACAGCTGGAAAACGAGGTTAACAACAGCAAACTCTGTTAGCCCGTCAGGGCAGTTGGCAAGACTGCTCCTGTCTTCGATCATGTATGGCGGATTAAACCGAGCACTGCTGTGGCCAGCTCTGGCTGAGGCACTTAACCAACCCAAACCACTATGCGGTAACAGTTCACTCTGCTGGATTCCCTTGCACATACCCCCAGGGCAAGGCTGGGCCAGCAATCGAAAGCAACCGGATGATAGTGCAGACTCGGAAAAACCAGTCTGCGAGGTTCACTACTTTCCCGACTCGATTACTCTGGGTCTGTTACGCCAGTACCTGAGCAGCAAAGATGGAAAAAAACCGCAGGCTCCGGGCAATCTATCGGCCTGCCTTGAACTTATCAATAAAGAGCTGAAAGCATCCTTCACCCAACGCCAGCTTGAATGGGGTGGCGTGACGATAGCTGAAAGCCAACCAGGCGTTGAGTTACCGCAAGTGCTGGTTGAATATGCGACGGGGAGACAGCCGAGTAGCAGCCTACCCGCGTGTTATTGGAATCGTTTGCTACGACCCAGCATCGGCCCATGCGGTGAGTATCTACTTGCAGATTTTGCGGTTTTCAGCGGCCCCGTATCCCAGCTGAGCAGGACACCTACCAAGAAGCAGCGCCGCCCCCATATATTGTCCAAACTGACGCGCATATTCAAAGTTGATCCCGCCAAGCCCAGGACCAAGCGCCAATTGATCACCGAGCTCGCTGCGCTGGCAGACGAGTGCGGGAAAGTCTCTGAGCAGGTGCTGCTTGGCTGGCTAATTCATCATCTCAATGAGCGTGGTAATGCTGAGTCCACCGCGCGGCGATACATGAATACAGTAGCAGCGGAGTGGCTGAACGCCACAGAGCCGCATGACCTGCTAAGTTTTGACCAGGAAGACTTCCAGTCGCTGTACTCGCACATACTGGACACGCAACGCAGTCAGAAGGAACGCGCATACCGCGCAGGGCGATTGGAGGATCTGCACCAGTTTGGTGTTCAGACAATGGACTTTCCGCCACTCCATGAGCCATTGCAAGAAGGCTCCGGTACCGCTCCTCATGTCAGCGCCGCTATCGTGGATGAACCTCTTTTTTCTGGGCTGCTATTACAATGCGACCAGTTCAAGGATATAACTCCGCTTCACCGCACCATGCTCAAATGTTTTCTGATCATGGCTTTCAGGACAGCCCTGCGTCCTGGCGAAATAGCCAAGCTGCGCTTGCGAGATATCGAGCCTTCCCCAGATGCTTGGTTGTTTGTTCGCGACAACAAGCACGGCAGCAACAAAACGGCAGCAGCGTTACGCAAGGTCCCCCTTTTCCCACTGCTGACAGAACCAGAAAGTCAATTGATGCGCGACTTTATCGGAAGCAGGCGCCTTAATAGCCAAAGCAGTGCAGAACTGCTGTTTCACCAACCGGACAACCCAAGAGAACCCCTGGATACGAGAACACTGTCCATCGTAGTGAAAAAAATTCTTGCGGATTTGAGCGGTGGCCTCTACTACCGGCTTTACCATCTGCGGCACAGCGCCCTGACACGCCTTCAGCTATTGATACACCATGATCAGGTTTCACTCCCAGCTGAAGTCGACACACTTATGCCCTACCCGCCCATGCATCGGCAAAACTTGCTGGAAAAGATCTGTGGCCAAGGTCGCCTGAGGGACCGATACCAGGCAATCGCCGTTCTGGCCGGTCATAGCAGCCCCGGTATTACCCTCAGCACCTACATGCACTTCAGCGACCTGCTGCTCGCTCTACACTTGAAGAAAAATAGACGCAGCCTATCCAGCACCGAAGCTTTCGCGCTGCTAGGCCTACGACGCCACCGTATCAGCCACATGCGTAGTAACAACTTGTCAGTCACACCAGCAGCATTAACAGGCTATCTGCACAAGCGGCTCACTCGATTTATTCAAGCCCCGCAGCCCATCCGGAGTAATGACAAGCTCCGATCTATTCAAACAGCCAAGATGCGTATGGATCAGACAGCTTATATCAAAGCCCTGGGTGTGTTGGGCAAGATCCAATCTGGGCAGGACCCTGCTGAAACGGCGGTGTACTACCAGCTGTCCACAGCGCAAATCGAGCATTGGCACCAAGCAGCATTAGCTTTACGAGAACTGGCAACCGACAAAAACGCATCGCGTTTATTCCCTAAAAGCCGCCGTCATCAATTGCTGCCGCCAGAACCTGTCGACGTATCAGAAAAACGTGACCTGGCCGCCGCGCACCATCATTGCCGAAAACTCTTTGCAAAAAGCCATAGCCGCCCTGAGCTGCTTTGGTTGATCGAGTACACCTTGACCCACATCAACAGCGCTCACTCCGGCATCAGTTTCCACAGTGCCCAGGACTTTAGACGGTACATGAAGACAGTGACCCAGGTATTTGAGTGGCCGCGCTGGCGTTTGCATATTGGTGTTATGGACACCGAGGTCTTATCGCAGTGGCGCTGCGGTGCCCTGCTGATGGAATACAGGCTGATGAAACAAAAGGCAAGATTCGCCCATGGAAAAGGGATACTGAAACTCCGCCACCCGGAGGAAAAAGGACGGACGGAAGCAGGTAAGAAAGGATACTCATCGCACACGCTTATCACCTTGTTCCATCGACTGGCTATCGTCCTATTTGCACCTGATGAGATTCGTGCTTGGCAAGGCTGAAGCGCAATCCGGCAATTACCTCATGGAAATAGCTCAGACCTCTGACTCTCCAGAAGATAAGCGTCCAGTGATGTCACCGCCGGAGTAATACTGACCCACCGAGCATAACCAACCTATCCTGCCAGAGGGGGCAGACTCAAAACCTGAATCTCTAAGCAGCTCCATCGTAAGCGTACGGGGAATACACCTTGCGCCGATCAGCCCGGCATCCACTGATGCGGCAGCAGTTGCTCGATCTCGCTAGCCTTCTGCGTCGGCAACCGCGTTAGCACGTCCTTGAGGTAGGCGTA
>Ga0209081_1000223_pt1 | contig 34398 bp, 36 predicted proteins | sample GOMGulsemesocosm_4_FD_184636 | JGI IMG/M metagenome (GOLD analysis project Ga0209081, IMG submission 184636) | Methane-oxidizing microbial communities from mesocosms in the Gulf of Mexico - GOM15B Gulf of Mexico (SPAdes) (version 2) | ecosystem: Environmental > Aquatic > Marine > Cold seeps... | reverse complement strand
CGATTCATTATTTCAATTGGTATAAAACCTATCTCCCTATAACCTAATAGATTTTAATAAATAGACCAAAAGAGTAATTGATCATATGCAAAATATACTAGCACAAGGCCATTCTACTTTAGACCATTTAGCCTTTGTATTTCCAGGTCAAGGATCGCAAACAGTAGCAATGTTAAGTGATTTTTCTGAAAATGAAACGGTACAAAATACCTTTAAAGAAGCATCTGATGCTTTAGGTTACGACTTATGGCAATTAGTTGCTCAAGGCCCTGTAGAAAAACTAAATCAAACCAATTTTACCCAACCTGCTTTGTTAACGGCAAGCGTTGCTTTGTGGCGTGTGTGGCAAAATGAGTCTGATGTTATACCAGCAATATTGGCTGGCCACAGTTTAGGCGAATATTCTGCTCTTGTTTGTGCTGGTGTAATTTCGTTAACAGACGCGGTTAAATTAGTTGAAAAACGTGGCGAATATATGCAAGCGTGTGTTCCCGCAGGTGTTGGCGCAATGGCAGCAGTTATTGGCTTAGATGATCAAGCTATTATTGACGCTTGTAAACAAGCGCAAGCAGATGAAGTAGTGGCAGCGGTTAATTTTAACTCTCCTGGTCAAGTTGTTATAGCAGGCCACAAAGACGCGGTAGAGCGCGCAGGTGTGTTATGTAAAGCAGCAGGTGCTAAACGAGTACTGCCTTTACCTGTAAGTGTACCTTCTCATTGTGCTTTGATGAGTGACGCGGCAGATAAATTAGCGATAGAACTTGAAAATATCACCTTTAATAAACCAATGATTAATGTTATTAATAATGTTGATGTAGCGATTGAAGTCAGTAGTGAAGCAATAAAAGCAGCTTTAATTAAACAATTATATAGTCCAGTTCGTTGGAGTGAAACTATCACACAACTTGGCGAGCAAGGAATTATTAAAATGGTTGAGTTAGGGCCAGGTAAAGTATTGCAAGGATTAGTTAAACGCATTAATAAAGGCATTAGTTGTGTATCTTTAAATACTGAAGATACCCTAATTAAAGCAAAAGAATTGACACAAGAATAGGACATAATATGTTTTCATTAACAGGAAAAGTGGCACTGGTTACTGGTGCTAGTCGTGGTATTGGCAAAGCTATTGCTATACAATTACAAGCATTAGGTGCTACTGTTGTTGGTACCGCCACATCAGATCATGGTGCAACAAAAATTTCAGAGTATCTAGGTGCAGGCAATGGCCTTGTATTAAATGTAACGAGTGATGATTCTATTGCGTCAATGTTTGCTGCAATTAAAGAAGCTCACGGTAGTATCGATATTTTAGTTAATAATGCAGGCATTACACGTGATAATTTATTTATGCGTATGAAAGATGATGAGTGGCAAGATATTATTAACACCAATTTGACTTCTGTTTTTAAAGTAAGCAAAGCAGCAATTCGTCCAATGATGAAGAAACGTAATGGTCGTATTATCAATATTGGCTCTGTTGTTGGCTCAATGGGTAATGCAGGTCAAGTAAATTACGCTACCGCAAAAGCTGGTTTATTAGGTTTTACTAAGTCTTTAGCTCGTGAAATTGCCTCTCGAGGTATTACTGTTAATACAGTAGCACCAGGTTTTATTGATACAGATATGACAAAAACCTTAACTGATGAGCAAAAAGAAGGCGTTTTCTCTCAAGTTCCAGCTAATCGTTTAGGAAAACCAGAAGAAATTGCTAGTACTGTTGCTTTTTTAGCATCAGATGCTGCAGCATATATTACCGGTGAAACTATTCATGTTAACGGTGGTATGTATATGGTGTAAGCCTTTAATACAAGGGCTTTATATTGTTATTTTTGTTTGTGTTTTAATCAAAACAATATAAGTCAACAGGTTAGACCATGTGAAAAAATCTAATTTGAGGCTTGCAAGGTGAGCTGTTGGCGAATAAACTACACACAATTTGAAAAATCACACTTTCAGTAAGCAAAGGAAAACAAAATGAGTACTATCGAAGAACGCGTAAAAAAAATCACTATTGAGCAATTAGGTGTTAGCGAAGCAGAAGTTAAAATTAATTCATCTTTTGTTGATGACTTAGGTGCAGATTCATTAGATACTGTAGAATTAGTAATGGCGTTAGAAGAAGAGTTTGATACAGAAATTCCTGACGAAGAAGCTGAAAAAATCACTACAGTTCAAGCTGCTGTTGACTACGTTACTGCTAACCAGTAATTGTTTGCACGTTATTAACGTGATTAAATAAAATTAAAAGGCGGTGAACTTAATTTTAAGTAACCGCTTTTTTTGTATCTTTATTTTGGAGATAATTCAACTATGAGACGTGTCGTAGTCACTGGCCTTGGTATGCTTAGTCCGCTAGGTAATACCCCTGAGGCAACATGGGAAAATTTACTGCTTGGAAAGAGCGGCATTAGTAATATTGAACATTTTGATACCTCATTGTACTCCACTAAATTTGCTGGTTTAGTGAAAAACTTTGATGCAGAAGCGTATATGGCAAGAAAAGAATCTAAGAAAATGGATCTTTTTATTCAATACGGAGTTGCGGCTGGTGTACAAGCGATTAAAGACTCTGGTATTGAAGTCACCAATGCTAATGCGCCAAGAATTGGTGTTGCCGTTGGCTCTGGTATTGGTGGTTTAGGCTTAATTGAGCAAAATCATGAAAAAATGCTAAAAGCGGGTAGCCCAAAAAAATTATCACCATTTTTCGTACCTTCTACCATTATCAATATGATCTCTGGTCACTTGTCCATCATGTTTGGCCTACAAGGCCCTAATATTGCCATTACTACAGCTTGTACTAGTGGTGTACATAATATTGGTCATGCGGCACGTATGATTGCTTATGGCGATGCTGATGTTATGGTGGCAGGAGGCGCTGAAAAAGCTTCTACTACTTTAGCTATGGGCGGTTTTGCTGCAGCACGTGCCTTATCTAGACGAAATGATGATCCTCAAGCTGCTTCTCGTCCTTGGGATAAAGACCGTGATGGCTTCGTTTTAGGTGATGGCGCAGGTGTTGTTGTTGTTGAAGAATACGAACACGCTAAAGCACGCGGAGCAAAAATTTATGCCGAATTGGTTGGCTTTGGTATGAGTGGTGATGCTTATCACATGACCTCACCACCAGCGGACGGAGCAGGTGCAGCTCGTGCTATGCAGAATGCTTTAAATGATGCCAAATTAAATGCTAGTCAAATTGGTTATATAAATGCTCATGGCACTTCAACGCCTGCTGGTGATATAGCTGAAACTAACGCCGTTAAATCTGTTTTTGGCTCTGATGCTTACAATGTTTTAATGGGCTCTACCAAATCAATGACAGGTCACTTATTAGGTGCAGCTGGGGCAGTAGAAACTATTTTTAGTATTCAAGCTTTAATTAATGGCCTTGTACCACCAACGATTAATTTAGATAATCCAGGTGAAGGCTGTGATTTAGATTATATTATAGGCTCTGCTCGTGATGTTAATTTAGATTATGTTCTGTGTAATTCATTTGGCTTTGGTGGCACAAACGGATCGTTAATTTTAAAAAAAATATAAATTGACGAACTAAAGTTCGAACGACAAACTCTGACCGAAAAATAGAGAGCCTGAATACTTTTGCACTTGTGCGAAAATATTCAGGTTTTTATTTAGATATTTATTTAAAACGTTACTTAAACCGTGATATTACGATGATATTTTGCTTAGTTAATGGTGTACAACAAAGTCATATTGATATTGAAAACCGTGGTCTTGCTTATGGTGATGGTTTATTTACTACTGCAAAAATTGAAAATGGTCATATTCAGTATTTATCTGCACACATTGAACGATTACTGTCAGGTTGTAAAAAATTAGCCATAAACCCTCCTTTACAAGCAGAGCTTGCTCAGCAACTTAACTCGGTCGCCAAACATTATTCCTTAGCCGTACTTAAAGTTATTATCACCGCCAGCAGTGGTGGTAGAGGATACGCTCGCTCGGCAAGTAATCATTATGACTTGATAATCATGGTACATGAGTATCCCTCGCATTATGATGAACTTACTAACACAGGTATTAAATTAGGGCTTAGTCAGCAACAACTTGGTCTAAATCCTATGCTGTCAGGTTTAAAGCATTTAAATCGCCTTGAACAAGTCTTATTAAGAAAGGAATTATCGACTAGAACTGAAGATGATTTATTAGTCACTAATGTTAATGGTAACGTTATAGAGTCGACGAGTGCCAATCTGTTTTTTTACTTTAATGACAAGTGGCATACGCCAGATGTTAGTCAAAGTGGTGTTAATGGTATTATGCGTCAAGCTATCTTGCATCATTACCCAAAGACACTTATTAAACCTTTTACTGTGGAAGATGTTGCCCAAGCGCAGACAATGTTTATTTGTAATTGTGTTATGGGGATTATGCCCGTTATTGTTTTCAATAATAAAGCGTTATCAATTGATCGAGTACAGGATGTACGAACAGCTATAAACAAAGACGTTAATAATCATGGTTAAATTATTTATAAAAAAAACACTACTGATCAGCTTAGTTATTTTTGCATTAGTTTTAATTACTTTTTTTCTTTTATTAGAAAAGAAAATGCAACAGCCTATGTCTTTTAACCACGTACAGTTATTAACCGTTGAAAAAGGCAGCTCTATTAGATCTTTTGCCAAAAAATTAGTAAAAAAAGGTTGGATTGAAAATCACTTTTGGCTTCGAGCTTATGCACGTTTGTACCCTAATAAAGTACAAATTAAAGCGGGAACTTATCAAGTACCCATTAATAGTGATTTACAGAGTTTACTTGTATTACTTGCAAGCGGTAAAGAACATCAATTTCAATTAACTTTTGTTGAAGGCTCTAACTTTAAACAGTGGTTAACACAATTAAAACAGCAACCACAGTTATCACATACTTTAGCTTCTTTATCAGTCAAACAAATAGCGCAACGCTTAGGGATTAAACAAGCTAACCCCGAAGGTTGGTTTTTCCCTGAAACCTATGCGTATACGCAGGGAACTATTGATTTTCAATTGTTAAAACGCGCTCATAACCAAATGAAAAAAGCTTTAAATGACTTGTGGCAGCAAAGAGCAGAAAACTTGCCTTATAACAGTCCATACCAAGCTTTGATTATGGCCTCTATCATTGAAAAAGAAACTAGTTACTTGCCGGAGCAGCCCCTAATAGCTTCCGTATTTATTAATCGCTTAGTTAAGAGAATGCGTTTGCAAACTGATCCAACCGTTATTTATGGTTTAGGAGAACGTTACCAAGGTGATATTACCCGTGCTCATTTAAGAGAAAAAACGGTTTATAATACTTATAGGATTAATGGCTTGCCACCTACACCTATTGCTATGCCTGGCATTTCTGCAATAAAAGCAGCACTTAATCCAGCATCAAGCAACTATTATTATTTTGTTAGCGGCGGTAACGGTAAACATGTTTTTAGTCGAACACTGAAAGAGCACAATACAGCGGTTAGGAAGTTTCTAGCAGGGCAGAAAGAAAAGAATCTGTAAATTATTAAATGTTATTTTGTTATCTAGGTTGACCTGGACAAAGTGAAGCTCAACAATGCTAACTTAAATATGCTTATTATGTGTCTTGAGACAAAATTTATCTAAATGAGAGAAATATGAATAAAGGCTTTATGGTTGTTTTTGATGGTAGCAATGGCGCAGGTAAAACAACGGTTATTAAAGAAGTTGAAAAGTACCTGACTACTAAGGGCTTTGATGTACTACTCACTAGAGAGCCTGGCGGTACACCTATTGGCGAAAAAATAAGAGAAGTTATTTTAGACCCCTCAACACCTGAAATGTCATTTATGACAGAATTAATGCTTTTTGGTGCAGGTCGCGCTCAACATATTCAAGAAAAAATACTGCCTGCTTTAGCACAGGGTAAAATAGTCATATCAGACAGGTTTGATGCTGCAACCTTCAGTTTTCAGCATTATGCAAGAGGTATTGATTTAGAGACTATCATCAAGATCAATGAGTTAGCTTTAGCTGGCTTTAGCCCTAAAATGAATATTATTTTAGACTTAGATCCCCATGAAGGGTTAAAAAGAGTACATAGCCGCGGTGAAGGTTTGGATCGTTTGGAAGATGAAAAGTCAGAGTTTTTGATAAAAGCTCGAAATGGTTATTTGAAGCAAGCAGAACAGTCACCACAAAAGTTTGAAGTAATTGATGCTTCTCAATCTAAAGGCGCAGTATTAGCTGATGTTATTAATGTTATTGATTCATTGCTTGACTCCGAATTAGATCAATAGAATTAGGTGAATACACATAACATGAACTCTTGGCTACTTTCACATCAACAAATACTCAGTAATCAATTTGAGCAAAACACCTTACCTCATGCTATTTTAATGAGTGGTGTTGCAGGGGCTGGTAAATTTGAACTTGCTCAATGGTTATTACATTTATTAACCTGTCAGCAACCCCAATTAAGTCATCATTTAAAAGAAAATATTTTACAAAGCTGTGGTTGTTGTAAGTCATGTCTATTATTAAAGAGCAATACTTATCCTGATCACCTGAACTTGATTGCAGAAAAAAATAGCTTAGGGGTAGATGATATCCGTAATGCTAATAGCTTTTTACAAAAAACAGCACATTTAGGTAAATTTAAAACAGTGTTGATCAATCATGCGCAAACCATGACGTTACAGGCAGCTAATGCCTTATTAAAAACCTTAGAAGAGCCAAGTGCTAATAGCGTTATTTTATTATTAACGAATGACATTGAAAACTTGTTACCTACTATTGTAAGCCGATGTCAGGTACTTAATATCAGATCAAATGTCGGTGAAGCTTTACTGCAAGGTCTATCAGGAAAAGAGTTTTCTATAGATTTAAGCGCTGAAAACAAAACGAACTTTATTAACCTTACTCAACTGCCAGAGCTTACAGATAAAGCCATAAATGAAGCGTTTCAAGCGTTTAAAGTATGCTATTTAAATTATCTTTATGGTCAAGGGGGGGAAACTCAATTATTACAGCAATTGCTTGATAATCAACATGCACTGCGTTGGTTAGAGCAAATTACGGTAAATTTATATCGTGAACAGTTTATTGCTGTAAGTAATGAAACCGATAAGCAACTTCTAAATGCTGAACTGTTAAATAAGCTCTATAAAGTTATCATTAATGGGTGTAAAGTAATTAAATCTTATACGCAGGCAAATAAAGAATTTGTTTGTGAACAACTTATTATGACGATAAGTGATGTAATTGAGCAAGCTCAAGTTAATGAGCAGGAGAGCTAGTTTGAATCCAATCAATGTAGAATTTCAATCTGAGCATGATCTATATATTTCTTATATGCCTTTTTTAAAAGAAGGTGGTTTGTTTATTCGCACAGCAGAGCTTTTTGATTTAGGCTCTGAAGTTGAATTAAGTGTTTTACTACCTGACTCCCTTGAACCTTCATTTGTTAAAGGAGAAGTGTGTTGGTTAACACCAACAGGAGCACAAAATGGTACACCCGTAGGCATAGGCGTTAACTTTACTGATGATCCTGAAAAAATACGTCATCAAATTGAGCAATCTATTGCTCGTCAATTAAGTTCTTCTGAGCCTACGTTAACTATGTAAGCACTTTTAATCTTTATTTTTATTGGAGTTCCTGTTGTTTATTGATTCACATTGCCATTTAGATCGACTTAATTTGTCACTTTATGATGATAAATTAGCGAATGTTGTACAAGCAGCAAGCAATGCACAAGTAACTAAATTGTTGTGTGTTAGCGTTACCTTAAAAGACTTTCCTGCCATGGAAGAAAAAACAAAGGCTTTTGATAATGTATTACTTTCTTGTGGCATGCACCCACTTAATCAAGATGATGAGGTCAATGTAGAGCAATTACGTACTCTTGCTGACAACCCAAAAGTTATTGCTATTGGTGAAACTGGCTTAGATTATCATTACGCACCTGAAACAAAAGCTTTGCAGTTAGATTCTTTTAAAAAACATATCAATGTGGCGAAGAAACTTAATAAACCGCTAATTATTCATACCCGTGACGCTCAAGAGGATACTTTACAGGTCATGCGTGAAGAAGGCGCTGAAAATGTTGGTGGAATTTTGCACTGTTTTACTGAGTCTTGGGATATGGCAGAGCAAGCATTAGAGTTAGGTTTTTATATTTCCTTTTCGGGTATAGTCACCTTTAAAAATGCGAGCGCATTGAGAGAAGTTGCTAAGCTTGTTCCTGATGATAGGTTTTTAATTGAAACCGACGCGCCGTATCTTGCCCCCGTTCCACATCGTGGTAAAGAAAACCAGCCCGCTTATGTCGTTGAGGTTGCTAAGCACTTAGCAAGTATTCGAGGCCAATCGGTTGAGACTATTGCTAAGTTATCAACGGATAACTTTAATCGCCTTTTTAAGTTGTAATACGCATAATTTTTATTTTTTAAGTAAAAAAAGCCCAATCCATTTCAGGCTGGGCTTAAAAGAATGGCTCAAAGGGGTTTGAGACCATACGCTAAAAACTTTACAAACATATACTCATATAACTTTAAAAGTTGCGTAAATAGATAGCATTTACGACTGTTGCAGCGAGCAATTTCAACTTTAATATTTCTATAGAGAAAAATACTATAGAGAGAAAATACAACGATTAAATATAAACACCATAACATTGTATGTTTCTTGTACTAGTTAAGTGTAGTGCAAGTTTTTATTAATGCGAATTATTTTTAGTTGTTTTTTATTTTTGGATTGTAAGTGTTTTAGTTCACTTTCTTATTTTTAAATACAGCCTAACTAGGGCTTATAAAATAATGAATCACAAAGCATTCACAAAGGTTCTGTCATATGCTTTTATTACTACTATCTCACTTGTGTGTTAATCAGTGCGATGCTTTCATCGGCAAAACCCACACCAGCTTCATTATAAAAGTTAAATACTTTATCAATCCCAAACGCTTCTAATTGAGAACGTTCATCATCATAGCGAGCGATTGCGGCTATTTTTCCTTGATAACCCGCAGATCTTAATTGCTTGCTCACGCTTATGTTATCAATCACATTAGGCAGGGCTAACAAAACGAGTTCTAGGTTAGATAAATTAATTCGTTCCCAGAAAAAATCATCTTCAGCATCGCCATTATAAACCTGCATACCTTGTTGCGACAGCCTATCAACTTTCTCTGCTTCTGCGTCTAACCCCCAAACAAGCCTATTACCATGTTCACGAATGGCTCGGTAAGCACCTACGCCAACACGCCCCATGCCGATTATGACAATAGGTGCTTTTTGAGGTTGGCAGAAGGTATCTTCTGGTAAGTACTCTTTACGCTCAAATTGATGGAAAAACTCTTTATATCCCCCAAAAAAATCATGGGCGAAGCGGTATGAAATATTAGTTATAACAAAAGAAATAGCAACAGCTAAGGCTAAAATAACCAACCATTCATTACTTAACCAACCGTTGGTAACGCTGATTGCAGCAACGATCAAACCAAACTCACTAAAGTTACTTAAAGCTAAAGCACTTAAATAAGCGGTTCGGCAACGTATTTTCATTATGGTTAACAAACCAAAAAAAAGTGTGAATTTAAATGGAATAATAAGTACAAGTAATGCGGCTAAACCTAACATTTCTAAGGTGGGAATGGCGCTAAACCCTATAGATAAAAAGAAACCAATGAGAAATATATCTTTAAAACTTAACAATGATTTATTTATTTCAGTTGCTTTAGAGTGAGATGATAAATACATGCCTATTAATAAAGCACCTAAATCACCTTTAATGTTCACTAACTCAAACAATTCATAACTACCCAACGCGATAAAAAATCCCATTAAGGGCATTAATTCACCATGACCAACATGGTTAATGATTTTATTAACTAAAGGTTTTATAAAAAATAAAGCTAATAGAGCAACAGCCCAGACTGAAGGCGTTTTTCCTGTTGCAAATACTAAAAAAGCGACAGCAACTATGTCTTGAATGACGAGTATGCCAATAGCTAATTTTCCGTGTCGGGTACGCATTTCACCGTTTTCTTCAAGTAACTTAATCACACATACCGTACTACTAAAGCTTAATGCAAAAGCAATAAGTATGGCCGTTATTGTATCTACTTCGGAAAAAAAACTAATCGATAATACGGCAAATAATTTGATAATGGCAACAGTAAAAGCGATCCACAAAATGGTGTGTAATGAGCTGGTTAACCACACTTCACTTTTAAATAAGCTTTTTACATTAAGTTTTAATCCTATCGTAAATAGCATTAGTGTAATGCCCAAATTACTTAATGTTGTTAAGCTGTCATCGGCTTCATAGCCAAAAAAGTGTAATGTAAATCCTGCAATGAGAAAACCAATAGAGGGAGGAAGATGAACGGTTTTAGCCGCGAATCCACATACGAAGGCAAAAAAAATCCAAATAAAATCCATTGTTTTTAGGTTTCCTATAACTAAGTGCGGTATAACTTATGGTGCTATAAATATATTAAGTTGCTGCTTCATAAATTCAACAATGAGCGGTTGAGCTATTACATTAGGGTGTATTCCATCTGTTTGCATTAGCTCGGGTTTAATCGCAATATGCTCCATAAAAAACGGCAATAATGTAATGTTACTTTGTTTGGCTACGGTAGTAAAAGTCTGGTTGAAAAGTTTATTATATCGAGCACCATAATTAGGAGGGATTTTTATGTCCATTAATAAAACTTTGACATTCTTTTGCTGCGCTAGACTAATTATTTGTAACAAGTTATTTTTAATTAGCGTGGGAGCAAAGCCTCTTAAACCATCATTTCCACCTAACTCAATTAATAAGTAATCAATGTTTTGTTTAGCTAGGATTCTTGGCAAGCGTGATAATCCGCCACTTGTAGTCTCTCCACTTATACTCGCATTAAGTAAAATGTATGCTGCATTTTCTTGTTGCAGTGTTTGATTTAATCTAAACACCCAACCTTGATTTTCTTTCATACCAAAACTTGCACTTAGGCTATCACCTAGTATTAAAATAGAGGCGGGTTTACTAGTATAATGATCTTGTGCTTGACTAGCATTGATGAAAAGCAGCCCAAAGCTAACAATAAACAATATAGATAAACGAAAGAAACACTTATTAATCATGAAATCAAATCCCGAAATTATTCTTAAAACTCAATCGCTTGCCAAGTTTGTTGTATTAGAAGGCAAGCAACTAGATTTATTACATCATGTCGATTTAACTGTGGCTAGAGGAGAAACTATTGCTATTGTTGGTTCATCTGGCTCAGGTAAAACTACCTTATTATCAATTTTAGCAGGTTTAGATTTACCTTCTAGTGGAGAAGTTTATCTTAAAAGTAAGGCATTGCACCAGTTAAATGAAGAAGAGCGTAGCCAAGTGAGGGCTGATCATGTTGGATTTATTTTTCAGCAATTTTTATTGATCAATAGTTTAACCGCTTTAGAAAACGTTATGCTGCCTGCTGAGCTTGCTCATAATGATGATGCTAAGCAATTAGCATTAGCGTTATTAGCGCAAGTAGGTTTGAGTGAGCGTGTTAACCATTTTCCTTCCCAGCTTTCTGGAGGTGAACAACAACGCGTTGCTATTGCCCGTGCTTTTATCACTAAGCCTGATATTTTATTTGCTGATGAGCCTACTGGAAACCTTGATAAGCAGACATCAAAACATATTGCCGATTTATTATTTGATTTAAATAAGCAATATGGAACCACGCTGGTATTGGTTACCCATGATTTGACCTTAGCTAAACTATGTCAAAGGCAAGTAGAAATGCGCGATGGTAAGCTAATTGATTCCCCGTTATTAAGTGAGGAAGTTGATACTCAAGCCGAGAAATTTGTATGAGTATATTTGACGTAAACTGGGTGAAGCAATCATTACGCTTGTTAAAGCAAGAGTTAAAACGTGGTGAACTTACGATTATTGTTTTGGCTATTGTACTTGGGGTTGCTAGCGTCTTTTCATTAGCGGGTTTTTCAGAAAGAATTAAACAAGCACTTATTAACGAAAGTACAACGTTTATTGCTGCGGATCGTGTTTTACAAACGAGCAGAGCATTACCATTAAAGCAGACTGTTGATGAAACTAAACACTTAACTCGTACAAGTATTGATAATGAAAGTAAGCACTTTGACGTTAATCAAGCACAACAAATATTAATGTCATCAATGGTTTTTTTTGGTGACAATATGCAGCTAGTTGAAATTCAAGCCGTTTCTAATAGTTATCCGTTACGTGGAGAGTTACTTGTTAGTTTTGATGATGATTTAAATAAAATTAGTATTGTTAATGCGCCTGAATTAGGTGCCGTCTATATTGAAGAAAAACTACGGTCATTACTTAATATAAAACTTGGCGATACCATTGATATTGGTGAAGCTAGCTTTAAAGTTAAAGGTGTTGTTACTCAAATACCTGATGCTTCGTTTAGCGTGTTCACTTCAGGTGTTAAAGTACTCGTAAATATTGATGACATGGATGCTACAAAATTAATTCAACCAGGCAGTCGGCTGACTTATAAATATTTATTTTCAGGTGACCAAGAAAATATTAAATTATTAGATAACTGGCTTAAACCTCAAATTAATGACAGTCAACGTTGGTATGATATTCAATCTAAACAGTCACCGTTAGCTAGTGCGCTGAATAAAGCACAGAAATACCTTTCTTTGGCGAGCTTACTTGGCATCATATTAGCGGCTGTCGCCGTCGCTGTTGCAAGTAGGCGCTACGCTGAAAAACATCAAAGTAGTGTTGCTGTATATAAAGCGATGGGAGCGTCGTCGTCATACATCAAAAAATTATATTACTTACACTGGAGTTTATTAAGCTTATTGAGTATCGCTGTAGGCTTGATATTAGGCTACTTACTTGCGCAGATAGGTTTATATGCAATACAAGATTACCTACCTGTTAATGTTGTCATAAAGAGTAATAGCGTACCATTATTTACCACATTACTAACACCTTTAGGTTTTTACCCTTTATTTATGGCAATTCTTACAGGGCTAATTTGCTCATTAGCTTTTGCTATAATCCCTTTAAAGCAACTTGTAGCAACATCGCCTTTAGCTGTGATTCGTTCGGCTAACCTTATCAACGCGGTTAATAATACATCAACAAAATTTTCTTATTTTTTACTGCCACTCATCGCATTATTTTCATTATTACTATTATTTAGTGAAGATATTACGTTAAGTTTTACTTTATTAATCGGCGGAATATTAGTTTCCGCTTTATTATTGGTTTTTGGTCGTTTGTTGATGCAGCTTGGCCGTTCAATAGGAACAAAATCTGGCGCATCTTGGCATTTAGCATTAGCTAACTTACAGCGTCGCGCACAAGCTAATAGTGTGCAATTAGTTAGCTTTACTGTTGCAATTAAACTTCTCTTAATGATTATGGTTATCAAGAGTTCTTTACTAAGTGAATGGCAAGCACAGTTGCCTGAACACGCACCAAATCTATTTTTGGTTAACATCGCACAAGATCAAGTTAATGATGTTGAAAACTTTATTGAAAAACAAAAAATTATTGCCAGTGATCTATACGCAGTCGTTCGAGGAAGATTAACAGCAATCAATGAGGATAAAATTACCAAACAAGCTTATAAAGAAGAAAGTGATGGAAGTGTCAATGGTCGTAAAGGTGTTGGACGAGAGTTAAATTTAACTTGGCGAGAACAGTTACCAAATGAAAATATAGTGGTACAGGGTAAATGGTGGAATGATGATAAGGCACAAGTATCTATTGAAACAACTATTGCTGAGCGTTTAGATATAAAACTAGGAGACAGCTTAACCTTTCAACTAGGTAATGAATCGTTCACAGTACCTGTTACCAGTATTAGAAAAGTTAATTGGCAGTCAATGCAGCCTAATTTTTATATGATCTTTAGTCCACAAGTTTTAGCTGATTTCCCTGCAAGTTATATTTCCTCGTTACATGTACCTGCACAACAGAAGAAATTAATGCAACAGTTTTTAACTGCATACCCCACTATTAGTGTAATTGATGTTGATGTAATGATTTCTCAATTAAGAAAAGTCATTGAACAAGTATCTAAAGCAGTCGAATTTATTTTAGTATTAGTAGTTTTTGCTGGCTGTTTGGTGCTTATTGCACAAGTACAGGCAAGCATGGAAGAGCGAGAGCGAGAAATCGCAATATTACGAACTCTTGGCGCTAAAGGGAGTTTACTGAGAAATAGCATTTTGTTGGAGTTTGTTGCTTTAGGTGCTATTTCTGGGTTTATGGCAAGTGTGGCTATGGAGTTAACCGTTTATTTACTACAAAGTAACCTATTTAAAATGCAAACTAGTTTTCATTTTGAATTTTGGTTGTTTGGCATTTTAGCTGGCGCGGGGTTTGTTGGAATAATAGGGTTGCTTAGCTGTTGGCGATTGTTAAACATGTCTAGTGTCACGTTAATTCGTCGTACACTATAAGTAGAAAGCTATATTAAGTAGTAAACGATTAGGTTGTGTTTTAAAGTATAGCCCTCGAAAACACTCTAACCTAAAGAGTTAATCATTAAGGACTTATTATCTATGGGTATTACCCCAATGCAAACGAGTGTCGTTAAAATATTTGTTACTATTGCCGCTATTTTTATTATATTTGCGGGTATTAAAACGGCTGCTAACATTCTCGTTCCTTTTTTATTGTCTTTATTTGTCGCTATTATTTGTAATCCTTTAGTGTCAAAAGCCAGTGAATTTAAGATACCTAAAGTTATTTCAGTTATTTTAGTTATTGGCTTATTTGTCACTATTGCATTATCGTTAGCGGGTTTGGTCGGTAAGTCATTAAATGAATTGTCGCAATTAATCCCACAATTTAGAGAACAATTTAGAGAGCAATTTATTTGGGTTACCACTTTTTTGTCTCGTTATAATATTCAAATATCGTCTGCTATTTTATTAGAGTATTTTGATCCTGCTGTTGCCATGGGGATGGCTGCAAATATGTTAAGTGGTTTTGGTTTAGTGATGGCTAATCTTTTTTTAATCATATTGACTATTATCTTTATGTTATTTGAAGCATCATCATTTCCACTTAAATTACACTTCGCTTTAGATGATCCTGAAATGCGTTTGAAGCAAATTGAACGATTTTTAGAGTCAGTGAACCACTATATTGCCATTAAGACGATGGTTAGCATTGCCACGGGCATTATTGTTTCAGTGATGTTGTGGGCATTTGGTTTAGACTTTTATCTTTTGTGGGGCGTACTGGCTTTTTTGCTTAATTATATTCCTAATATCGGCTCTATCATTGCTGCAGTACCTGCAGTAACACTAGCTGCGTTACAATTGGGCATAGGAGATGCCGGTTTTATTGGGCTGGGTTATGTTGCTATTAATATGGTTATGGGTAACATGATAGAACCTAGGTATTTAGGTAAAGGTTTAGGACTGTCAACGCTAGTCGTATTTTTATCATTAATTTTTTGGGGGTGGTTATTAGGTACTGTTGGTATGTTACTTAGTGTACCTTTAACGATGATTTTGAAAATAGGTTTTGAAAACTCACCAGAAGGGCGTTGGTTTGCTATTTTACTGAGTGATGAAAGCAGTGTTACTGCAGAAGTAGAAAAAGTTCAAAAAAGATAGCTAAAAGTAAGTGTTATAAACCGTTACTCAACAACACTAAGCTCTTTAATTCGAGCTTGAGTGACTACAATATAACACTTTTTGTAAGCGATACCAGCACCTTTACTTGGCGAAATAGTTAGGTATTGCCAACGACAATCATTATCACGAAAAGTAATAAAATCACTTTGCGAGCGTCTAAACATTTTCATTGCTGAATATCTGCCCGTTATAAGAGCCTTTTCTTCCATATTAAAAACATGATGATTCACCCATGTTTGTAGTTCACGATCTAGGGCTTCTTTTACTCTATCTAAGCAATGAGATAATTTACCAGTACCTTGTTCAACCTTTTCGCATTCAGACAATGTTTGTTTTGCATCAGCTGGTATCGAAAATAACAATGGTGCAAGAATGAAGGCACTTAAGATTAATGTTTTTTTTATCATGTTTTAATGTTGATCTAACGGTTGGTTTTATTTGTAACTTAATGAAAATGTTGTGTTAAAAAAGTTAAGTCGTTAATGTTAAATCGCTAATATTAAACGGGTAATACTTTTTTATAAGGCTTCACAATAACCTTCTCATAAACGCCTGCCGCAATATATGGATCAGCATCAGCCCATGCTTGAGCTAACGCTAAAGAGTTAAATTCAGCAATAATTAATGAACCAGTAAAACCTGCTTCACCAGGATCATTACTATCAATAGCAGGACATGGACCTGCAACTAATAACCGTCCCTCACTTTGTAAAGCACTTAAGCGTGCTAAATGGTGTTCTCTTACTGATAACCTTTTTTCTAAGCTGTTTTGAACGTCTTCACTGTAAATTAAGTAGAACATATTCTTTCCTATATTTTGTCATTATCTTTGTTATGTTGAGGTTTAGTCATCACATTTGATGTTATTTCAACGCTGTCTTCAATGGCGTTGGTGATGTCTTCACTTTCATTGTTCATATATTTATTTAAAAATAATATGGTCACAATTGAGAAAGTGAACATTAGGCCAGTTAAACCAAATACTTTAAAATTAACCCAAGTTTCTAAATCATAATTAAAAGCAACATACCAATTCAGAATGCCACAAAATGAAAAGAAAACAGCCCAAACAAGGTTTAGTTTTACCCAAATAGAGTCGGGTAACGATATAGATTCGGATAAAAATTGCTTAATAATGTTCTTCTTAAAAACGTAATAGCTAACGATCAATGCCAAAGCAAAAAATTCATTAATAATCGTTACTTTCCATTTGATGAAAGCTTCATCATGCAAAAATATGGTTAGCCCACCAAAAACAGCAATTAAACCAAAAAATATCCAATTACGTGTAGGTACTTTTTCTTTTTTAATAAAGTAATATAAGATCTGTAAGGCAGACGTTATGATTAACGAGCCAGTTGCCCAATAAATATCGGCATATTTATTAACGATAAAAAATATAATTAATGGAATGTATTCAAAAACTGCATGCATATTAAAACTATTCAAATAAAAGAAGGAATATTAAAAATAGATTCTAACGAAACTCCACGAACTTTAAAAGTCAAAGCTTAGCTCTTATAGAAATAACTTTTCAATGATCCTTATCAACTAAGATGTAGATCTGGATTGTACTTTTACCTGTGTCAGGGTATTTTACCCATAAGAAAATTTATCGAGTTAAGAATATGTCAGAAAATAAGCTTTTTTATCAAGAACAAGGCAATGAAGTTACCTTGTTCAACTACGCCTTCGAACATCAATTACCCGTTTTAATTAAAGGACCAACGGGTTGTGGTAAAACACGTTTTATTGCTCATATGGCTGAAAAATTAAATAAACCTTTATATACGGTAGCCTGTCATGATGATTTAACTGCAGCAGATTTAGTCGGTCGTCATTTAATTGGCCCTGAAGGAACATATTGGCAAGATGGACCATTAACCAGAGCCGTTAGAGAAGGCGGTATTTGCTATTTAGATGAAGTAGTAGAAGCGCGTAAAGATACAACGGTGGTATTACATCCGCTCGCCGATGACCGGCGAATTTTACCGCTAGAACGTACAGGTGAATTGCTTGAAGCCGCTCCTGGTTTTATGCTAGTTGTATCATATAACCCTGGCTATCAAAATTTGCTAAAGGGTATGAAGCCAAGCACTAGACAACGCTTTGTTGCGCTGCGCTTTGATTATCCAACACCAGAAGTTGAACAGAAAATACTTATGAAAGAAACGGGTGTTGATGGACATTTAGCTTTTAAATTAGTTGAACTTGCCAATGCGTTGCGAAAATTAGAACATAACGATTTAGATGAAGTAGCATCTACTCGTTTATTAATTTATGCCGCTCGTATGATGAACTCAGGTATGAATGCTATTGATGTTTGTCGTTGTTGTTTAGCAGAGCCTTTATCTGACGACCCTCAAACGGTTAAAGCGTTAATGGATGTCGCTAACATTTACTTTGATGAGTAAACTTTGATTAATAAACTTAAATATTTTAATTTTTAATAGTGACACCTTTAATGAGTAATCATAAATAATGAGTAGTGTAAAAAGTGTAGAAGCAAAGCGTCTTCCCGGCGATTTAGCCATGTGGTTTTTTATCTTGGCTGAATTAACTGTTTTTGCTATTTTATTTATTGGCTTTGCCGTTGCGGAGCAATTAAATACTGAGATGTTTAGTCAAGGTAAAGCCAAATTACATCAGATTTCAGGCTTAATAAATACGTTAACATTGATCACTAGTAGTTATTTTGTTGCTTTATCCTTAAATAAAATGCATCAAGGTTTTGGCAAGCAAGCGGCGAATCTGCTTGTTGTTGCTAAACTCATCGCCAGTATTTATATCGGCGTGAAAATATGGGAATACTTATCTTTGTTTGAGCAAGGTATTAATATTGAAACTAATACCTTTTTTACGCTTTATTTCATGATAACTTTTTTTCATCTTATGCATATTTTATTAGGTATGGTAATTCTTATTTTTATTGCATTGAAAGCTGCAAAAAATGAATATAACGCGAGTAATATCTCTGGCTTTGAATCGGGTGCCACTTATTGGCACATGGTAGATATGCTTTGGATTATTTTATTTCCACTAATTTATATAATTTAACACTTATGAATTTAACTAATACGAACAAAAAAAACACTTTAAGCTGGCTTTGGTTACTTGCTTTAACGGTAATATCTACTTATATAAGTTTATTTATTAATTTTTTTGATTTGCCAAAAAGCTTGTTTATTAGCATCGTTTTATTTATTGTTTTTTTAAAGGGACAGCAAATTATTGATGTTTTTATGGAGCTCAAACAAGCACCTAAATTTTGGCGACGATTACTGATGGCTTATGTCATTTTACTTCCGTTGATAATAGGCTTAATTTATTTGGTTTAAGCTGAATTTACTATCAATAAAAATAAAGGGTGAAAAAGTAAGTGGATATTAAATCAAATCACGACAATAAACCTGCAATAATTTACCAAGCACTTTTCTTGTCTAATTTGTTACTTATTCCTATAGGTAGCTTTTTTCTACTGATTTATTATTTATATCAAGCTCAGCCTACAAGGGCTAAACTCACCCCGCTAAGCCAGTTTAATAAAATTCATTTATTTCGAAGCATCCAACTCTCGGTCTTAGCAGGGATCATGTTAGGGGCTGCTCCGATCTTTTATCTTTTTTATTCAGCTAACTTTGGCTCTTCAGTCATGATAACTATTTTTTATTTTGTCACCCTACATGCTTGTTTTGTTTTACTTGGAATGCTCAACTTAGCCCGAGCTATGGCAAATAAACTTCCTCTTTTTTAATGAAAATTTAAATGTTTTTCAATAGATTGGTCTATAGTTTATTTAAATAAATAATTTTTGCGTTGGAATAGCATGACGAAGTTGGAACAGTTTGAAAAAATGGGTGGACGGATTAGCCTAATTAGAATTAATAAAGTTTTTTATGACAAGGTTTATAAACATCCTTGGTTAAAGCAATACTTTGTAGAAATACCGCAACAACATATTGAAGACCAGCAAATAGACTTTATGCAAAAAGTACTGGGTGGAACCAATGTATACGTTGGAAAAACCCCCGCTGTAACTCACAATCACATGTTTATTCCTGACGAATTGTTTGATGTCAGAAAACAATTATTAATTGAAGCATTTGAAGAAACCCATGCCGATGCCAAGTTAGTTGAAAAGTGGTTAGCTTTAGATGAATCTTTTCGTCGTTTAATCATTAATAAATCAGCAGATGAATGCACAGCAAGATTTAAGACAGATCCTATTTTAAACTTTCCTAAACCGCAATAATCATAATCAATAAGAATAATTTATTGATTATTGACCCAAATCACAGTTAAATCAGCAGTATTTGTTACAATCACTGTATTATTTTTAGTTGTATGGTTTTAGCGTTATGGAAGAGTGGGTTGGTGGTCTGTGGCATAAATATATTACGCGTAAGGCTAATCCTGAGTTTAGTCATGCCCGAGTATCGTTCGATGAGGTTAGCAAGTCGGTAGGTATGGTTTTTCGCGCGTTAGGTGGCGATGTTGTAAAGCGTATTGAAGCGGCAACTGGACGAGAATATTTAAGTCGTAAAAGTATATTACAAAAAATATCTGGCGATACCCAACTTGTTAGCTTAGCCTGGCAAGATGAAGAAAGTTTACGATTACCTGAATCCCTTGCTATTTTTGATAGTAAGTCATTGAATTATGATTTATATATTTGGTTAGCCGTATTAGCCGCACATCATAGTGGAAAATTTAGTCATTGGGCAATAGACAATCAAGCTCTAGTTGTTAATGTATTGGAAAAGTTCCCCGCCTTGCGTAATCGCTATTCAAGATTATCTAAAGCTTTTGTTGATAGTCGAGTTAAAATTGACACTTTACCTAAAGCTGAACAAGTAATGGAACGTGCCATTATTGAGGCTATTTTAACGCCAGGTTCAGTAAGTCAATTCCCTATGGTTAACTTTGCTCCTAAAGCAGTATACTTATGGCTATATCCCTCTGCTTGTTCTGATGAAGTAGAGCTTGCTGAATATCAAGATGTTGAAGAAAATCAAGAAGACGATAAGCAGCAAAAAAAATCAGCTAAAAAATCTCAAACAAGCCGTAAAAAAGCAGAGCGTGTAGATTCACCGGATGAACAACAAGGCATGATGATCTTTCGTCTTGAAAGCTTGTTCTCTTGGAGTGAATTTTCAAAGCTTGATCGTGGTTGTGATGATACGGATGATGACGATGACATGTCTCAAACCGTTGAAGATCTGGATAAAATCACCTTAGCAAAACAACAAGATCAGCAAAAAAGTGCACAAATTAAAATAGATCTTGATTTACCTTCAGCAGCCGAAGACGATATTCCCTTAGGTGAAGGATTTAAATTACCCGAATGGGATTATAAAAAACAAATACTCCAAGAAGATCGTTGTTTATTACAACCCATGCTACCTAAAGACGCTAAAGCTGCAAAACTACCTTTGAGGTTACAAAAAATAGCGAAAACTATCCAAGCCCAATTCGAGCAATTACGTAGTGTTCGATATTGGTTGAAAGCTCAACCGCAAGGTGAAGAGCTAGATTTAAGTGCTTGGTTAGATTTTCATGTTGAAAGTAAAATAGCACCAAGTGCAGAAAAAGGATTGTATAAGTCTTTTCGTGGTAACAATAGAGACTTATCTTGTTTATTATTAGCCGATTTATCCATGTCTACGGATGCACATATAGATAATGAAAATCGTGTTATTGATGTAGTACAAGATAGTTTGTTATTATTTGGTGAGGCATTACAATCTGTTGGTGATAGCTTTGCCATGTATGGTTTTTCTTCAGTGAAACGTCATAATGTTCGTTTTACTTTACTTAAAAATTTTAATGAAAAGTATAGTGATCACGTTAGAGGAAGAATTCAAGCCATTCGACCTGGATTTTATACTCGAATGGGCGCGGCTATTCGCCAAGCAACCCAAATTATTAATGAACAAAAAAGTAGCGAAAAACTGTTACTTATTTTAACTGATGGCAAACCTAACGATATTGATCATTACGAAGGGCGTTTTGGAATTGAAGATACTCACAATGCCATTCATGAGGCTAAACGACTAGGCATAAAGCCTTTTTGTATTACCATTGATACAGATGCTCAAGAATATTTACCCTATCTTTTTGGTAGTGATGGTTTTACTGTTATTTTAAGACCTGAACAATTACCGATTCGCTTACCACAGCTATATCACCAATTAACGTCTCAATAAGGCATTTATCAATATGAGTGAATTAACTAGAATATGTCTTTATTGCCAAGGTGAAAATGATATTCATAGTAACAATTGTAAGCATTGTGGTATGGCGCTGCCTAAAAAACACCCTCAAGACAAACGCACAAAAATTAACTTTTTTATTAAAGTATTTTGGGCAATTGTAATATTTTCTATCGTTATGATGTATTACCTTCCCAGATAAAATTTTGCTACAAAATCATGATTTTGTAGCAAAGATCAATTTGATTAAATTATTGCTCATTTGTACGGGTTAAAATAGTCCATGTCGGCGTTGATCTCAATCCTAATAGCCAGCGATGACTCAATCGAGCGCCTTTCCCTGAAATATTTTTCCTGCGTACAACAAGATCACAATCGTAATGAAACCGGTATAACCCCTTAATAATAAAAAATAAATAAAGATTTTTTATTGCGATTTTTCACTTCTGTGCTAGCAATATAAATTGTATTAATTTTATTTGTCCCTGTAAAACTCATTTAATATATTTTAATAAATTCAAGTAGTTAAAGTTTTTTGGTCTTTTTTTTTTACATTCCTTGATTTAATGAAAATCTGACATATAGTTAAAATCAATGAATAAAACGTTTAATAGTTTGTTTTAAAAACTAATTCTTTAAGCAGGATTTAAAATGAAAAGGATAGCTGAGTGATAAATTTTCCCAATGAATTAACCATTGCCCAAGTCGATGAGTATCAGTTAGAAATTCAACCAATTATTGATGCAAATTCAGTTATAACTATTGATGACAGTAATTTAGCGCGCATTGATACTATTGGCGTGCAGTTTATTTTGGCTATTGTCACTTACATTTTAGCTCAAGGAAAAGAGATTAAATGGCAGTCTACATCTAAAATCTTCCATGAAAGTATTCAGCAACTAGGCATTAAAGAAGGTATTTTGATGAATTATTTACCTAATTAATTATTTCATCAAACAAGTTAGAGCTGTATAAAAAGGTTTGTAAACAATTAAATAAGTAGAATAAAAAGAGGAAATATTTATGGCAAAGGTACTGGTTGTTGATGACTCTAATTCAATTAGAGACATGGTCAGTTTTACGCTAAAAAGTGCAGGTTTTCAAACGGTTGAAGCTAAAGATGGTGTTGAAGGTTTAAGTAAAGCTCAAGTAGGAAGTTTTGATTTGGTTATTTCTGATGTCAACATGCCCAATATGGATGGCATTACGCTATGCGGAGAATTACGTAAATTACCTAACTTTAAATTTACGCCTATTTTGATGTTAACGACTGAAAGTTCAACGGATATGAAAATTCGTGGTAAGGCTGCAGGGGCAACAGGTTGGTTGGTTAAACCTTTTAATCCAGATAAATTATTAGCAACAATAAAAAGAGTGGTGCGCTAACCTTGCAAGCAACCCCTAAAGGCAAATCATTATGAGCGTTGATTTATCACAATTTATTCCTAGCTTTTTAGAAGAAAGCTTTGAAGGTCTAGAGCTAATGGAAAGTAGCTTGCTAAACTTAAAAGCAGGCGATCATGAAACTATTCATTCTATATTCAGAGCCGCCCATTCTATAAAAGGTGGTGCTGGCACATTTGGTTTTGATTCGGTAACAAAGTTTACCCATTTAGTTGAAACATTGTTAGATGAAATGCGCGATGGCCGTCGAGAGGTTGTGCCAAAGGATATTGAAATATTACTCGCTTCTGTTGACTGTATGCGATTACTTATTGAAGCTGCACGAGATGAAGAAGATTACGATAAAGAAAAAGTAACACAAACTACTCAACAATTGAGCCAAACTCTAGCTAGTAATGATTCAGCAACAGCAAGTGGTGATGTTAAACAAGCCCAAACAATGTCAGATGATGATCCTGTGGACAATGAGCTGTCAACCTATCAAATTCATTTTGTACCAGAACATAACCTAGCTAAAACAGGTAATGATCCTTTATTTTTATTTAATGCTTTGGCAGATCTTGGTGAATTAATTACGGTAGCAAACACAAGTGAATTACCTGCTTTAACTGATATTGATCCCCAAGAGCTGTATTTAAGTTGGGATTTAACGTTAAAAACCAAGGCGAATAAAGAAGAGATATATGAAGTGTTTGAGTGGGTTGAAGATGAATGCTTATTAGAAATTTCTCAAATTGAAAATCAAAATCAAAATCAAAACCAAGTTAAATCACAACCGTTAGAGCAAATGGCGGTGGCACAACAAGAATCAAATGTAGTGGAAAAAGTTGATATACCACAGCAAAGTTCTGTTGATATTGTTAAACCAAGTTCACCAATCAAATCTAAAACTAAAACTAAGACAAAACCAGAAGTTAGCTCTATTAGAGTTGGGGTAGATAAGGTTGATAATTTAATTAATTTAGTTGGTGAATTAGTTATTACTCAGTCTATGTTGTCTGAATTAGGTAGTGATTTTCAAATGAATAAAATTGAACGCCTAACCAATGGCTTAGAGCAGCTTTTACAAAACACTAAAGAATTGCAAGAAAGTGTTATGCGTATTCGTATGTTACCTATCAGTTTTGCTTTCAATCGTTTTCCTCGCTTAGTACATGATCTATCGAATAAAACAGGTAAAGAGATTGAACTGGTTATTAAAGGTGAGCAAACAGAATTAGACAAAACTGTTATGGAACAAATTGGCGATCCTCTTGTTCATTTAGTTCGAAATGCAGTTGATCACGGTATAGAGCCTGCTGATGTTCGAATCGCGAATGGCAAGTCAGAAAAAGGCACTATATCTCTCGATGCTTACCATCAAGGCGGTAATATTGTTATTGAGATTTCTGATGATGGTGGCGGAATTAACCGACAAAAAGTTTTTGCTAAAGCAGTAGAAAAAGGCATTATTGAACCAAATTCAGCGCTTAGTGATAGTCAAGTATTCGACCTTTTATTTGAACCGGGATTTTCAACGGCAGACCAAGTGACTGATATTTCTGGTCGCGGTGTTGGGATGGATGTTGTTAAGCGTAATATTCAGTCTTTGGGTGGTCGTATTCAGGTTGAATCAGCGGTTGGTGAGGGAAGCTGCTTTAAAGTCAACTTACCATTAACATTAGCTATTTTAGATGGTCAGTTAGTGAAAGTAGGCTCAGAAACTTACATCATACCTTTAATCTCTATTGTTGAATCATTACAAGTAGATACAGAACTAATCAATAAAGTTTCGGGAAATATGGAGCTATACAGGCTTCGCGATGAAAATGTACCTATTTTACCTGTTTATCAATTGTTTGGCTTAACAACTAAGTTCACAGATCTAAGTGATGCGTTGCTAGTTGTTGTTGAAGCTGATGGTCAAAAAGTAGGATTAATGGTTGACCATTTACTTGCCCAGCAGCAGGTGGTTATAAAAAGTTTAAAAGATAATTATCAGCAAGTTATTGGCATTTCGGGAGCTACAATTTTAGGTGATGGCTCAGTTGCTATGATTTTGGATATTCCAGGGATGATTCAAATGGCACTCAGCTATGCTCAAAATAAACAGCTAGATAATAACGCTGTAAATCACAGTGAAATAAGAGAGTATTGTTAATGGATATTCAAGACCTAGCCACTGATATTCCAGTAGAAGGTGAACATTCTATCGAAGGAATTGACTTCATCACTAGCGGTGAACAATATTTAACTTTTATGCTAGCGCAAGAGCAATATGCAGTTGATATTCTTTGTGTAGAAGAAATTAGAAGTTGGGAAAGACCAACAATAATTCCTAATTCACCAAGTTATATCAAAGGCGTTATTAATATGCGCGGCATTATTGTACCTATTGTTGATTTACGCCTTAAATTTAATATTGGTGAAGCAACCTATCATAAAACAACGGTAGTTATTGTACTTACTTACCAGGTAGATGACTCTTCAAGAACAATAGGTTTTGTTGTAGATGCAGTTTCAGATGTTTTAAATGTGAAAAAAAACGATATTCAAAACTCTCCTGCATTTGGGGGCTGTATTCAGCCTCAATATATAGAAGGTTTAATAAATGTTGATAAAAGCGTTGTCACTTTATTGAATGTTGAGCATTTGCAAAAAGTTGAAAAGCATGCGTTACAACATAACTAAAAGGGATAAATGATATGACTGAAATAGAACAAGAATATCTTACCTTTATGTTAGATGGTGAAGAATATGGCGTGGACATTCTATGTGTTCAAGAAATTAGAGTGTGGAGTTCAGTAACCGAATTACCTAACAAGCCAAACTATATAAAGGGCGTTATTAATTTACGAGGTGTCATTATTCCTATTATAGATTTACGACTTCGTTTTGGCAAAGAAGCACTTACGTACAATGAGCAAACAGTCACCATAATATTGCGCCATCAATCTACTGAGCACACTATGGTCGTTGGTGTTGTTGTAGATGCTGTTTCAGAGGTTTACAAATTTAATCGCCAGTCCATACGAAAAGCGCCTGCTTTTGGTAATAATATTGATAGCTGTTTTTTAAAAGGCTTAGCGTCAATAGAAGATAAGCTGATTATTTTACTCGATAGTAATGTGTTACTTAATGAAAACGACTTGTATTGCATTGATAAGTCCGAGGCCAACCTAAGTAATGTTGAAGAACAGTCAGTATTAAAAATAAATGAAGAGCAAGAAAATGTAGGCGTGATAGAAAATGTATAGGTGTGTTACTTGAAATAACATGGGTATATAAATAAATATACTCATAATCTCATAATAATAACAGGAAACAGGAAAATTTATGACCCCAAATCAAGTAAGTTTAGTTCAAGAAAGTTGGAAAAAAGTATTACCCATAGCACCACAAGCAGCGGATACTTTTTACACCACACTTTTTGAGATGGATCCTGCTTTGAAAACGTTATTTTCTGGCGATATATCTGAACAGGGTAAAAAGTTAATGGCGATGTTAGATACCGCCATTAAGCTACTAAGCGAACCAGACAAGCTTATTTCCACAATAAAAAAGCTAGGTGAAAGACATGCCAATTATGGTACTAGACCTGAACATTACGACACTGTTGGTGCTGCATTACTTAAAACGTTAGCTATTGGATTAGATAAGGAATTCACCCCAACAGTAAAAAAAGCTTGGACTGCAGTATATAAAACCCTTGCCACTACAATGATTGATGCAGCTCAAGCTGCCAGTAAAAATTCAGCACAAGGAACTACCATGACAAAGCAAGATGGACAAAATGAACTAAGTAATGATTTTGCAGTACAGCTTAAAGGCGCTATTGATCAGTCAGCAACTGCCTTTATGATGATAAATAGGAACTTTGAAGTAACCTACTTTAATCAAGCTACATTAGACTTGCTTGGCAATAATGAAGCATTATTTGCTCAAAAATGGTCAGGCTTTCAAGCGACTGAAAAATTTTTAATGGGAGCAAACATAGATATCTTTCATGCTAACCCTGCGCATCAACGAAAGTTATTGAGTGACCCCAATAATTTACCTTATACCACCGATATTCAAATACTCGGTGTCATTATTGAGTTGAACGTTACGGCTATATTTGATGGTAGCAATAATTATATAGGAAACTCGCTTGAATGGTCAGATGTTACAGAAATTAGAGCTAAATCTATCGAGGTAGGGCGGTTAACTTCTGCAATGCAAGGAATGACAACCAACTTAATGATGGCCGATAAAGAAGGTAATATTGTCTATGCTAACCCTTCTGTTACTGCCATGTTAAGTCGTAGAGAAGCACAGCTACAAACAGTATTACCTTCATTTAGTGTTGATAGCATGGTGGGTGCAAACTTTGATACTTTCCATAAAAATCCAGCACATCAACAAAACTTATTAGGCAACCCTGAAAATATGCCATATACCACTGAAATCTCTATTGTGGGTTTAACTTTTCAATTGATAGCCATTGCTTTAATGGATGAATCAGGAAATCATGTAGGTACTGCAGTGCAATGGGTTGATTTAACTGAAGAAAAAGATGCTCAAGCTCAAATAGATAATTTGATTACAGATGCGGCAGATGGCACTTTAGATAGTCGAATTGATACAACACAATACCAAGGCTTTATGAAAAACTTAGGTGAAAATATTAATGGGTTAATGGACGCTATTGTAGCACCTATATCGGATGCTATTAATGTTGCTCAAGCACTAGCTGATGGTGATTTAACTCAAAATATGCGTAGTGATTACGGTGGTGAATTCTTAGCTTTAGCTAATGCTATGAATGGCTCTATTGATAAGTTAAGTAAAATGGTTGATGAAATCCGTAATGCATCAACCAATGTTTTTGATTCTGCTCGTGAAATTGCTCAAGGTAATAATGAATTAAGTCATCGAACAGAATCCCAGGCATCTAGCTTAGAAGAAACAGCATCAGCCATGGAGGAGTTAACTAGCACAGTACAGCAAAATGCTGAAAACTCCACAGAAGCAAGTAAATTATCAAGTTCAGTTATGGACAAAGCAACTAATGGTGGCTCTGTGGTACGTAGTGCAATTACTGCCATGAGTGATATTAATAAATCCAGTAAAAAAATTGCTGATATTATCAGTGTTATTGATGAAATAGCTTTTCAAACCAATTTACTTGCATTAAATGCAGCAGTTGAAGCGGCAAGAGCAGGTGAGCAAGGTCGTGGTTTTGCGGTGGTTGCAGCAGAAGTAAGAAATTTAGCTCAGCGCTCAGCTGGTGCGGCTAAAGAAGTTAAATGCTTAATTAACGATAGTGTAGAAGCTGTTAGTCAAGGTACTAAATTAGTTGATGAAACAGGTAAAACCTTTAGTGAATTAGTCACGGCGATTGAAGAAGTTAGCAGTATGATTAGCGATATTGATAGCGCAGGTAAAGAGCAATCAGCAGGGATTGGCGAAGTTAGCGCAGCGGTTAGTCAAATGGATGAAATGACACAGCAAAATGCTGCATTAGTTGAAGAAGCAGCAGCGTCAAGTATGTCAATGGAAGAGCAATCACAAGTACTATTAGACCAAGTGAAATTTTTCAATAATGGCGAAGAAAGTGAAGAACCACAAGTTGAAACACCTGTTAGCAATAAAGTAACAGGAAAAGCCCCTCAAAAGGTAAAAACGCAGTCAATACCGAGGATTCAAACAGCAAGTGATCAAGAATGGGAAGAGTTTTAACCACTAATGACTAAAGATACCCGCGACATATCGATGCGATTAACAGACAAAGACTTTAATTTTATATGTGAGTTTGTCTATCAATTGACAGGTATTGTACTTAATGAAAATAAGCGTGAAATGGTATATCGCCGACTCACACGTATTGTTAGAGATCGAAATCTTCATTCTTTCAGCGATTATTGTCAACTGCTGCGAGAACAAGGAGCTCAAGAAAAAGATTACTTTATTAATGCTATAACGACTAATTTGACTAGCTTTTTTAGAGAGCAACATCACTTTGATTATTTAGCTACTGAAGAGTTACCAAAACTAATGGCAAATAAGAGTGTACAAGCCAATGGTAAAAAGCGTTTACGCATATGGTCTTCAGCAAGCTCAACGGGTGAAGAACCCTATAGCATTGCCATAACAATATTAGAAGCTATGCGCTCAATAATTTCAGACTGGGATGTAAAAATCCTAGCAACTGATATTGATTCAAATGTTTTAGCCACAGGTAAAGCTGGTGTGTATGAGCACCGACGAATTGAGAATATTAAAGAAGATTTTAAGCATAAATATTTTAAGCGTGGCTGCGGAGAAAATGAAAACAATATCAGAATTAATAAAGAGTTAAGTGACTTAATAACATTTAAAAAGTTGAATTTATTACATGAGTGGCCAATGAAAGGCCCATTTGATGTGATTTTTTGTCGTAACGTAATAATTTATTTTGATAAGCCAACACAACAAGAGTTGTTTGCTCGATATTATGACTTATTAGCACCTGGTGGATTGTTGATGTTAGGACATAGTGAAAACTTAGGAGCTTATCAGCAGCATTTTGATAATGTTGGGCGCACTATTTTTAGAAAACCATTGTAAACGTTGTGCATTGGTCTAGTTCAACAAATAACTGAAGAGAGGTGAGTGTGAGTCGAGATAAACACCCTATGGTACAAGCCTGTATGGCAAAGTGTTTACCTGAGTTCACCCATATTAATCATTATTGGGATAAACAACGAGATATTGTTGTTGCTAAAATTTTGCCCGGTGAGTTTTATATGACGACAGGTAATGTTGCTATAGCGACTACATTAGGCTCATGTATTTCAGCATGTATTTGGGATAGTAGAGTACATATTGGGGGAATGAATCACTTTATGTTACCGGCTACTGACAAAGAGGCTCATGAAGTAAACTGGGGAAGCCGAGATAAAATTACAGATGCAACGCGTTATGGTAATTTTGCCATGGAGCATTTAATAAATGAAATTTTAAAAAATGGCGGTAGACGAGTAAATTTAAAAGCTAAATTATTTGGAGGTGGAAAAGTATTGAAACAAATGTCAGATGTTGGACAACGCAATATTGATTTTGTTTTTAATTATTTAGCTCAAGAAAGTATTGAAATAGAAAGCACTGATTTAGGTGATATTTATCCAAGAAAAGTTTTGTTTGTGCCCCACAATGGTAGGGCTTTTGTAAAACGATTAGACAACTTACATAACGATACTATTGTAAAACGTGAATCAGACTACCGTCATGAAATAGATACTAAAGAAGTAGACGGAGATGTAGAGCTATTTTAAATAATTATTTTATATGAAAGTCACAATCGAATATGCAGGTATTAGTTAATTTATAACCATTAATAAAATACGCGCCTAGAACATGAATCGCTCAGGCGCCCTGAAACGAGCATCTTAAAGTAGCTTGGGTAATTAAGGGAAAGGATGTAAAAATGAGTTCTATTAAGGTATTAGTAATCGATGATTCATCGGTTATTCGCAACATAATTAAAGATGCATTAAGCAAAGCGCCTAACATTGAAGTGGTCGGTGAAGCCGAAGATCCCTTGGTAGCACGTGAGTTAATTAAAAAACTCAACCCTGATATTTTAACCCTAGATGTTGAAATGCCTAAAATGGATGGCATTACATTTCTTGCTAACTTAATGCGTTTGCGGCCTATGCCAGTCATTATGTTATCAACATTAACAACGAAAGGAGCAGATATAACTTTACAAGCACTTGAGCTAGGAGCGATAGACTTTATTGCTAAACCAAGTGTCCAAGAGTTATTAGCGACAAAAGATAGTTTCAAAGAAAATCTCATTGAAAAAATAACTCAAGCGGTAACAGTTGATCAAAAAAACTTTAAATTAAGTGATAATTTAACGAATAAAAACAATATAAATACAAGTGTTTTACCTTTTGATGGTACTTCAAGAAGTAATCATATTGTGGCTATTGGTGCTTCAACAGGCGGAACAGAAGCACTGAAAAAGTTATTATCTACTCTGCCAAATAACTCCCCACCTATCGTTATTGCACAGCATATCCCTAAAAGTTTTAGCCTAAGTTTTGCTAAACGACTAAATGATCTGTGTTCAATGCAAGTTCATGAAGCAAGTCACGGACAAAAAGTCAAGGGAGGTAATGTTTATATAGCGCCAGGGGATTTACATTTAGAGGTTGCTCATAAAAATGGTGCGCTATTTTGTACTTTAGTTGATAGCCCTGAAGTTAACCGTCATAAGCCTGCTGTTGACGTGTTATTTGATTCATTATTAGAGCTTGCAGGTAATACTCAAGCCGTTTTATTAACGGGCATGGGTCAAGATGGAGCACAAGCTATGCTGCGATTGAAGCAACAAGGTGCAAGAACCATTGTACAAGATAAAAATAGTAGCTTGATTTGGGGAATGCCAGGTAGAGCTCACGCAATGGATGCGCATTGTTTAACACTCCCCTTAAACGATATAAGTAAGTCAATTTTGGATTATGCCAGCTTAAATAAAGAGGAAATGAGGGAGACTTTATGACTTCGAATCATGAATTTAAGCAAATGCCTGATGTTGACAATGTGTTAATTCATAACGTTATATTTGAATTACAACAATTTTTACATCAAGAAATTAATATTATTGAAACTGAGTTAAATCGAACCAGAGTTATTGTAGAGGAAGCTGTTGTAGATATTTCATCGAGCTTTAAAGACTTACAGAGTTTAACGATTAACCAGCAAACGCTTATTCAAAATAGTGTGGAAAATAATAATACCGATATTATAAATACATTAGCAGGTATTTCACCAAAAATTGCTCATGCAGCTTCTAAAGGAGTTCGTTCGCTTCAATTTGAAGATTTAGTAAGACAATCACTGGAATCATTAGAAGCTAATATTAAAAGTATTCATGAGGTTAGTAATGTTTTGAGAGGCTTAGAACATGATAAAAATACACCTGTACATGATCAATTAGTAACATTAAAAGAAAGATGTCAAAAAATCTATCATCAAACTAAAGAAGCTGAAAGTGCACGATGTGTTAAGCAATTAACAATGGATGAAGGCGATATAGATTTATTTTAAATAACAATTTGTAATAGATAATTTCAGGGAGAATACATATGCCTATTAGTTGCAATATTTCACAAGAAAAAAATCAAGTTTTAATAAGTGTTGATCAACGCTTTGACTTTTCACTACATCAACAATTTCGTGACTCTTATAGTCAATGTTTAGGTAAAAATTTAAGCTACATATTAGATTTAAGCCACACTGAATATATGGATAGCTCTGCTTTAGGAATGATTTTACTTTTAAAAGATCATGTCGATCTTCATTCAAGTACACTGGTTATTAAAAATCCTAGTGATACCGTAAATAAAATTCTTGAAATAGCACAATTTCATCGACTTATGACAATAGAGCATTAAACTAAAAAGGCTTTATTGTTATGGTAAATATCACGTCTCAAGCCAAATTAGCATTAGTTGTTGACGACTCTATGACTCAATGCATGATGTTGTCTGCCCTTTTAAAAGAAGAAGGCTATCAAGTTGTTGTCGCTCATGATGGTGCTTGTGGTGTTAAAAAATATGTAGAGCATCAACCTGATCTTGTACTTATGGATATTAATATGCCAGTGATGGATGGTTATGAGGCCACAAGGCGTATTAAGAATGTTTCAAAAGAAAATTTAGCCCCTCTTATTTTTATAACAAGTATGGATACTGAGCAAGCTTTCATTGACAGTGTTGACGCTGGTGGTGATGGTATTCTTGTTAGACCATTTTCGCCGCAAGTTTTCAAAGCAAAAATAAAATCAATCCAACGTATTAGTGATTTATATTTGCAAGTTAAAAATTTACAACAAGAGCAGCAAAAAGATGCTGAATTAGCTGAAAAAATGATGTCTGATGTCATCGAATCTAGAAATTTTGCGCTTGATAAAGTGGGTGTTATAAAACAAGCGGCAACAATGTTTAGCGGTGATATGCAATTAACTGCTTTATGCCCTAATGGTGATCTTCACGTTTTATTAGGTGATTTTACTGGCCATGGTTTAAGAGCATCCATTGGTGCAATACCCGTTACAGAAACGTTTAGGGCAATGACAAAAAAAGGTTTTTCTTTATTAGATGTCGCTACACAAATCAATAGTCAACTTTATGACTTACTTCCTAAGGATTTATTTTTTGCTGCTTGTTTTGCATGTATTTCAGAGCATGATAAATCAGCCTATATCTTTAATGCAGGTTTACCAGAAGGCTATCTTTTTTCTGAAAATGCTGAAATAAAGTATCATTTTTCTTCTTGCCACCCACCACTAGGTATTTTACCAAAACTGATTGTTAGTACTGAGCTTGTTGTTGTACCTGTAGAGAGAAGTGATCGGTTTGTTCTTATAACCGACGGTATTATTGAAGCAAGAAATGAGCAAGGTGAAGAGTTTGGTATCGCTCATTTTGAAAATGCCGCTAAAAACGGAATTTTGACCGACGATATTGCAACGAGTGTATTATCTCGACTTAAACACTTTTGTCAAAATATGCCACAAGAAGATGATATATCGCTTGTCGATGTTCCTTGTTCAGGTTGGCTTGAAAGTAACTTGATAAATAAAACAAATCAAACTCATATACCAGATACTTATATTGTAGAAGATGCTTTTTATAATGCATCGCCTAGTTGGACATGGCAACTTGAACTAACAGATAAGCTATTGGCAAGCGTTAATCCTATTCCAGTTATTATGAATCAAATAAATGATATTGAAGGGGCTGGAGAGCATTGGCATAGCTTATATACTATTCTAACCGAGCTTTTTATCAACGCATTAGATCATGGCGTTTTAGGGATTGACTCTTCATTAAAAGACTCAGCAGAAGGGTTTAGTCAATATTTCAAAGAACGCACTAAACGTTTAGAGCTATTAACAGATGGCTTTATTCGAATTGAGCTTTGCTACTTTCCATTTGACCACGGTGGAAAGATGTTTATTAGTATAAAAGATAGTGGTGAAGGGTTTGATATTTTTAATGTATTAAAAAGTAATAGTAATGCACAAAGTGAAGGCGTTAATTTAAGTGGTAGAGGCATCGAATTAGTCAATCAACTTTGCGACACTTTAGACTACCAAGATAATGGCACATTTGTTTCTGCTAATTATGTCTGGCATGACATCAAGCATTCTAA
>Ga0209081_1000222_pt1 | contig 34433 bp, 31 predicted proteins | sample GOMGulsemesocosm_4_FD_184636 | JGI IMG/M metagenome (GOLD analysis project Ga0209081, IMG submission 184636) | Methane-oxidizing microbial communities from mesocosms in the Gulf of Mexico - GOM15B Gulf of Mexico (SPAdes) (version 2) | ecosystem: Environmental > Aquatic > Marine > Cold seeps... | reverse complement strand
CATGCCCACCGCAACACAATTATTAACCCAGAACTTTTCCCTAATGCCTGGGTTGATATCTATTTTTCTAAAGGTCACCTCTTGACTCTTTTCGCCGATAGAGGACTTTAAATAAGCACGAAGTGCATTTTCAGCTTCGGCTTGAGATGTATGACGACTTGAATAAACGTGCCCTACACCTCGTCTTGATGGTAAACCGATATCCCATATCCAACCAGCGTCTTGTGCTGTTGAAATGGTGTGCGAGGCTATCTCATCACTGCCCTCTTCATAAGGAATTTGCACGGCCAATGCGGTATCAATAAATAAAATATCTTTTTTACTGATAAAAGGAACTTGAAAATGTTTACCAATCAGTAAAGAAGAAAAACCCGTACAATCAACAAATAAATCGCCAGAAATATCACCATGATTATTAGTGTTGACGCTAGCTATATCTCCTGTTTCAGTACTATTAATAGTCCCAACGTGATCACTAATATACTCAACACCGAGTTTTTCAATGCAATGAGATTTTAAAAACTCTGCGAATTTACCCGCATTCAAGTGATAAGCATAATTTGCCACTGCGGCGTATTCAGGAGAGGTTATTAGTTTAGGCGCTAAGCCATGCTCACAGAGTTGCTCTTGAAAACACACCGCATCTGAAAATGATTTTTCTTGGCTTTCTTTCTGCCAATGTTTAAATAAATCGATATCGAAGTAGCCCTGAGGAAGGACCAATGGATGATAATAAAAGTCATCTTCATCGCCCGTTACCCATTTGGAAAACTTAGCGCCTTGCTTAAAACTAACATCACATTCTCGCATGAAATCGGTTTCAGAGACGCCCATTTTCTGCAAAGTACCTCTCATGGTTGGCCAAGTCCCCTCACCTACTCCAACAATATTAATGTCGGGTGATTCAATTAGCGTAACTTTTATGCCTTGCTGCGATTTACTATTATGCATTGCAGCAATACTACCTGCAGTGATCCAACCGGCACTACCACCACCAACAATAACAACATGTTTTAAATATTTAGACATTATATACTCTTATTTTTCAATAGGTTACTAGGTCGCTTTTACCGCTGAAGTGTCTAACACAACAGAAGAATCTTTTGTTTTTACGATTAATGACTTCACTTTGAATCCAGCATACGCACAGATAATTCCGATAATAGGCGATAACCAATTAAAGAAACAAAATACTGCGTATTCTAATGGATTTATCAGTAATACCGACTGCATATAAGCACCACAAGTATTCCAAGGAATAAGAGGTGAAGTTACCGTGCCGCCATCTTCCAAAGCGCGTGATAAATTCTCTGGTGCTAGTGCCCGTCGATTGTATTCGCCTTTAAACATTCTTCCGGGCATTACAATGGCAATATATTGATCCGCAGCAATACAGTTAGTACCAAAAGCAGTCACTATTGTGGTTGAAATCAACGAGCCAACACTGTTGGTTACGCCAATTAAACTTTCAACTACTCGCTTTAATAATCCAACTTTCTCCATTATTGAGCCGAAGGTCATGGCAGATATAATTAACCAAATAGTATTAAGCATTGACCCCATCCCCCCCCCACTTAATAAATCATCAATCGCTTTATTTCCGGTATCCAGTGACACGCCTGAGTACATGACTTGCCACACCACCATAGTATTTGCTTCAATGGTTGATAACCCCTCGTTGGCATAAGAAATAATTAACTCTTGTTGAAATAGTACTGCCCATATAGCGCCGGTAATAGCACCAATACCTATGGCAGGAAATGCAGGCATTTTTTTAACCGCTAGAAATAACGTGATTGCCAAAGGAAGCAATAGATACCAAGCAATAAAAAACTCACTTTCTAAACTCAACAGTAGCTGATCAACCTGTGTATTTGACGCTTTCTCTGCACCATTTAATCCTAGAAAGAAAAAAATAATTAAGGTAATCACAAAACTGGGTACCGTGCTCCACATCATATTTTTAATATGAACAAATAAGTCGGTACCAGCAATGGCAGGCGCAAGGTTAGTGGTATCAGACAAAGGTGAAAGCTTATCACCAAAATAGGCACCACTGATGATAGCTCCTGCGGTCATGGGGCCTGATGCATCAATACCTGATGAAACGCCCATTAAGGCCACACCTATGGTTGCCGCTACGGTCCAACTACTGCCAATACACAATGCGACTAAGGCACAAATAATACTGCAACTAACATAAAAGTACTGCGGCTCTAAAACTTGCAAGCCAAAATAAATCATGGTGGGCACAGTACCTGCCAATAACCATGTTCCGATAAGTGACCCTACCGCCAATAGAATTAAAATAGCCCCTAAAGTTAGGCTTATACCTTTGATGATACCTTCTTCAATTTCATGGCGCTTATATCCATTTTTCAAACCTATAAGACAAGCAACGCCAGCACATAACATCAATGCAATTTGATTAGGCCCTGATGATGAGTCATCGCCAAAGAAATAAACCGCGAGAAAGAGTAAAAAAAGTAATATCACAATGGGGAACAACGCATCAAATAACGTCGGTTTCTGCTTTTTCTCTATCATCTTTGCCTCTGTATTTTTTATTTTTAGCACTTGAAACTGTAAATAAAAACGGCGATTAAATAATATTTAATCGCCGTTTATTTTAATTTATTTTATTAAGTGGTTATGATGACAAATTGACTCTCCAAAATCCGTTAGCGCCGATAACCATTGGTTAATATGCTCAGGTTTTTCGGGTGCAGCACTAACACCAACAGGGATTTTCTGATTAAGCACCGATTCAATCGCTAAACTCACCGGTAACGATACTAAACGAGCCATGGCTTGTCCTTGCTCATTTCCCTGACTATCAAGATGATAACTTTGATGCCAGATAGCTTTATCTTTTTGTCGAATTTCTAACTCTACGCACATCACTACGCGATCAGCTTCGTCCTGGGCGTAGCTATATTTATTTTCTAGCTCATTGCTTAACGTTTTTAAACGTTGCTCACCGCTTTCACCTTCTAATTGTGCAATCTCATCAAATAATGGTTGCCATGCCGTTGACCAACCATTTAGTCTTAATGTGCCACGAACAAATTGTTGAATATTCCAATCATCTTGAAAATTATACTGTTTGATAAATGGTAGAGAGTCCCTATTGGGGTATGCCTGAAAGGTCTCATGACCATGAGATAACTGTGCTTGATATTCGCTTAATGCTTCCCAAGGCGCATTAGACGTTTTGACAACGCCATCTGCTTGCCATTGAGCCTTTGAACGTAATGCTTTCAACACACCTAAAGGAGACCAGCTAAATTTATATTTAAAATCATTAGCAACTTTAGGAAAACCACCGCAGTAAGAACGAAAATAATGCTGGTTTTTCGGTGAAAACTGGGGACTACTTTGATAGCTATCAACAAGTAAATGCGCCAATAAATGATCAATACCAGGGTCTAAACCGACCTCATTAACAAAGCATAATCCCGAGGCTTTTGCTTGAGAATGTAAAGCCAACATTTCTGGAGAAATATAACTGCTAGAAACAAAATGAGCTTGATGCGTTAAGCATAATTTAGCTACAGTTAGGTGCATGGTTGCAGGTAACATAGAAACAAGCACATCGCCTTGCTTTACTGTACTCGTTATTGCCTCCCAGTCTAATTGACGAATATCAATTTCAACATCATCATTTTTCAGTGTTTGCTTTGCTTTTTCCAAGCTTCGATTCCAAACAATAATAGGGGTTGCTTTGGAAATGGTTTGTTTCGCTAACTCGATAATACCGGGCGCTGAAGATAGTCCAGCTCCTAGCCAATGTATGGTATTTGTCATGCTCATCTTTTTTAAAGATCCTTAGTTTTGTTCTTAAACAGCGCAAGCGCATTAGGCCAAACGCCCTGAGATTTATCATCAAGCGTTAATAAATAAGTTAATAATTGCTGACCATAATCTTCACTACTTTCTTTAGGCAACAACGAAGGAAGATGGTCAATGGCAATAAGATCAAGCACTTTTTCATGGTCTATTCTTAAACAGGGTATCTTAAATGTAGTACATTGCTGATAAATAGGTAAGGGATTATAGCTACCATAAGGGTCACAACTAACATCAACAATAACAGATAACTTTCTATCTTCTTTGCCAAGTAATTCGTTAGTAATAAAAGGTGGCAAATCTTGGTTGATTAAAACACAATTTACAAAGATATCTGCTTGGTTTATTTCAGCAAATGGACCACCTTTTTTAGTTTCAGCTAAGTCCCATTCTAGCACTTCAAGACAGAGCGCTTTGGCTAAATCTACCGCACCTCTGCCACTACGTCCTTTAGCACCAATAACTAATAGTTTAGGCCTAGTGGTTAGCTTACACATTGCTTGTTCAATCGCAGCTAATAGCTGCTGTTTGTTTTGATAAGCTGAAATATCTGCCAAGGGCGGATTAATATCCTGTTGTTGGTTTGCCCACGCAAAAACCGATAATGCAGCTCCTGAAAAACCAGCCCAGTACCCAAATGCAGCAATTCTTCTTTGTTGCTCATCTAATAGGTATTCTAAGTCAAATAGCTCGCCGCCACCTTTCTTAAAGCGTGATAATAAAGTTTGCCACCCAGCTTGTTCTTTGTATGCATGGGCAAAATAAATATGTTGATGAATTAAAGGAAAGCTGTCTTCAGGCAGTTCTTTTAATCCTAAAATAATTGCGTCTTTGGGCGCATTAACCCAAGTGCCTTGAGAAACTAATTCAGCATTTACCTCTTGATATAAATCTTGATGGAAAATATTTTGAAATGAACATTCAACCGTCACTTTAAATCCAGCATCAATTAATGCTTTTGCACCTTCAGGTGAAAGTGCTGTACGTTGTTCGTGAGGTTTTGTTTCGGCTCTAAGCCAAATATGTGCCTTGCTCATAATTTATGTTTTCTGTTATTAAATTGAAAAAAGGGACGTTAACCTGAAAGATCCAGATTAACGTCCAAAAAGTTAAGCAAATCCTTTTGCTTACAAGGGAGCTAGAATGAACCACGGATACCAATAGAGTAACGCGGGCCAGTTTCAATAGTATATAGAGCATGGTTGCTATACAAACCACGTTTTTTCGTGACTTCATTTGTCACATTTATACCTTCGAAAAATACCGTAAATATATCATTAATGTCATAGCTACCGCTTACATCTACTTGGTAATAATCTTCTACATAAACCGGATCATCACCCGCCCAGTTAGAGGTTATTTGCATAAACTCAGCTCGGTTATTGTAGGCAATACGGAATTGAATAGCGTCTTTCTCATAAAAGAGAACAGCATTTTGCGAGTCACCTAAGCCCGGTAATGGCAATGGCTTATCAGCAGTATCAGCATTCGACTTGCTGTCAACAAACGTCATATTCGCCATCATGCCTAATCCGTCAAATGGCGCAGGTAAGTAACTAAATTTATGTTGTAAGGCTAATTCAACACCATCAATTTTTGTTGAATTAATGTTCATTGGACGACTAATTTTCACATCAAATTCACCGTTAGGAACGTTTACTGTTTCCTGTGAAAATCCACCGTCAATAAAGTTATCAACATCTTTGGTGTAATATGCTACTGCTGCATAACTTGACTCATCAAAATACCATTCAAGGCTTAAATCAAAGTTTGTAGACTCATATGGGTCAAGATGAGGGTTACCGCCTGAAGCAGATAAACTATCTATTTTACCTTCACTGTATGTGACTGCAGGAGACAGTTCAGTTAACGTTGGACGAGTAATGCTTTTTGAGAATGCGGTACGTATGATAACGTCTTCGACAACCTCAATATTTGCATTAATGCTAGGCAAAACATTATTATAATCACCATCGATACTCATCGGTGTTAATTCATCAGACATGACAGGAACATATTTTCCTAACGCACCAGGGCCTACAATATCTAAAAGCTCATTTCCAAAACCTGATGATGTTGTATCTGTTTGCACATAACGAACACCAGCAACTACTTGCCAAGGCATATCACTTATTTCACCATCAAAATATGCATCTACATATACTGCACTAAGATCTTCTGACACTTCATATGAATCAGCAGGTACATTTAATGCGGTATGACCACCATTAGCATCCATCACTTGCTTAATATGATCAGCAGACTCTGAATCTAATTGTGTATAACCTTGCTCGCTTTCCAAAAAGGCCATGTATTCATATGAATCAAAACTTAACCATTCGCTCACCGGATTGCCGCCAACAGCAGATAAAAACCCATCAGCATCAAAATCACTGAATAAACTTGCTGGTAGTTGTACTACATAACCACCCCAACCATTTCGGACGTTAGTATGGGTATTTGTTGGCATTGTAGATAACGTGCGACTTGAGTGTGAAGTACCAAAATTAACTTTAGATAATACACCTGAATCTAAAATCCATTCAAAATCAAGACGAGCCTCAACAATTTCATCTTCAACATCATCACCAAAGATACTTGCCCAGTTAGCACCTAGAATATCTTTACTTAAGTTTTCAGAGAAACCTAAAACAGGTACAGCGCCACCTTGAGTATTATCAAAAGTATAACTATTAAAGAAGCCAGCGACTGTATCAGTTGTACCATTACCACCATTTGATTCCGCATTAGAATATGAAATATCAGCGACAACATTAATTGAATCGTTCAATTGCCAATCCATATTCAAACCAAGCGCTGTAGTCGTTGTAGGACGGTAAGAGATTCGGTTCAAGTAATCAGTTGCACTGTTATTACCTGTTGCCAATTTAACTACAGTACGATTTTCATCAAGCGACGCATCAACAATATTGCCCGGTTCAAACCAATGAGCAAGAATGTCTTCCCTGTAGCTCACATCATATTTTGAATACAGTGCGTCAGCCGTAAATAAAAGTTCATCACTTGGTCGGTATTGTAGAACTAAACTACCATTGGTGCGTTCACGATTTTCTGTTCTTACAATTTGATCGTAATTTTGCGGCATAAAGACATTTTCAAGTACTTCACCACTTTCTAATGAATTTAAGTCTTCACGTAAATAACCCCAGGTTTGGGCTATATCACTGCGACTGTCTTTGTCGCTATAAGCAAGGGATGCTAAAACACCAAACTTACCATCATCAAAAGTATTACTAATTAGGCCAGAGAATGTTGGGTTATTAGAGTCTGATAACTTGTCATAAGTATTTTTTACACTAGCAATGGCTTTAAATTCACCAATGTCTAATGGACGATGGGTAGTAATGTTTATTGTTGCACCGATACTACCGTCTTGTAATTTTGCCGACTGAGTTTTATGTACTTCAGCGCCGCTGATTAATTCAGCAGCAAGCGTGTCAAAGCTAAATGCTCTACCACCGCTAACGGTCGACATTGTACGACCATTTACCAGCACAGCATTGAATTCTGGACCTAAACCACGAACACTGATCAATTGTCCTTCACCGCCATCGCGATCAATAGCCACGCCGGATATACGTTGCAATGATTCAGCTACATTCTGATCAGGAAATTTACCAATATCTTCAGCAACAATGGCATCAACAATGCCATCTGATGATTTTTTAATATCCATCGATTTAACCATACTGGCATGAATACCCGTTACGGTAATAACTTCAATGTCTTTATTGTCTTCTAATTTATTATCTTCTGCTGCATTTACCGCTCCCGCTACGCCTAGATTTAACATAACAAGCATAGATAAATAACTAAGCTTTGGCTTTTTAATATTCATTTCGCAATACCCTCTGGCAGATTCGCCATTCATGTTTCAAGTTTCATTTTGAATTATTTGTATTTTCAGCCGTTTTTTTAACCGGCTCAATTAATACTATAACCATAAAAATCTAATTGCAACATTTATCATACAAATAATATTAGTGTTAAATATAAAATAAATACGATATTATTGAAGATGTAGAATGATTTACGAACTAGAAAGCGCCTAGTATTGATGTTTAAATATCAATCTAGCCAGAATAACAGATTGAAATTAATGAGAATGAAATGCAGTTTTTTAAAATAATCCTATTACTTACTTTTCTCTTATCAATACTTCAGGTGGCAAATTCATCACCCATTAATAATGGAAATACGTCATTAGCAACATCGACCTCTATAAAAAGTGCTATTGATCGCACCGGAACACCAAAACAATATAAAGACTATGATAAGTACCAAAATCAAAGGTTTAATCCTTTTATTGATGCTGGTGCCTGGCATGGATTTTTATTACCGGATAATAAAAAATTCTATGGCACCTTTACTGGCCCTATGATTATCGCGCAGGAATATAGTTTGTTTATTGCTGATGCCTTAGAGCAATTAACGATTATAGATACCAAAACAAATGAACAGCTAGACTTTGAACATGCCCTTACCCAAAGCTATTCACAGCCAGGAGCACTAATTCAACAATATAAATTCAAACAACTATCAATTGAATTAACGTTACGCTTTATTAGTAATAGAACCGCTTTAGTTGAAACAAAAATCACTAACTTTGCTAATCAAGAAAAAACACTTTTGCTACTTTGGCGAGGAAAACTGCTTTCCCAGTGGAATGATAAACAGAGTGTTAAAGAATCCTTGCCAACATGGGAGAGACATATGAAAAGTAACCAAAATAGTGTTTTTTATCATTTTGGTGAAATTCGTTCAACTTGGAATATTTTGACCAGTAAAAGCTCTACCTATCAAATAACTCGCTCTATCCCGGCTACAACAACAATTAATCAAGCTGCATTAAGTTACCTAAGTTCTTCTACAGTTAACGTTTTAGCAAACAGCTCAACAAAACTATATACCACTCAAAGTTATTTTCATGACCAAATAGAAGCGAATAAAGAACAAAACACGATTAAAAATGTCCTTGCCAAACCAGAGCCGTATTTACAAGCTACGATATCTCGATGGCAGCAATACCTAAACAAAAGCATAAATATTGTTAATAGAAACCAACAACAAAAATTAGTCGCGACAAAAGCCGTTGAAACATTAATTGGCAATTGGCGCAGCGCTGCTGGCAATTTATTACATGATAGTGTTACTCCATCAGTTACCGCTCGGTGGTTCAATGGCACATGGGCTTGGGACAGTTGGAAACACGCCTATGCAATGGCACATTTTTCTCCTGAGATTGCCATGGACAATATTCGCGCTATGTTTGATTATCAGGTCAAGGCAGACGATAACATTAGACCACAAGACAAAGGCATGATTATCGATGCCGTATTCTATAATAAAGATAAAGTTCGCGGTGGAGACGGTGGTAACTGGAATGAAAGAAATACTAAACCACCATTAGCTAGCTGGGCTGTTTGGCAGGTTTACCTAGAGACAAATAATATCAACTTCATTAAAGAAATGTTTCCAAAACTACAGCAATACCATCAATGGTGGTATACCAATAGAGATCATAATAAAAACGGATTAGTAGAATATGGAGCTACCAAGCACCATTTTCACAACGATAAAGATGGCAATATCAGCTTTAGTGTCCAATACATCACAGGAACTAAAGATGATGAACTTGATTTAACAGACTGTAAAATAGGCGAAAAAGACTGGTACCATTGCTCTGGCATGAATTTGTATCAACAGATCATTGATAATGCGGATTATAATGATATTGATATAGGTGCTCAGCATGGTGCTGCTTGGGAGTCGGGTATGGATAATGCTGCACGGTTCGGTTTCATCAGCCGCGAGCAACTTCTTAACTATGCCAAACAACATTATCAAGGCAATATTGAGAAAGCACGCAAAGACTGGCAAGTAATGTTTTATGAAAATAGAAACAAGGATGGCGAGCTATTAGGTTTTTCTATTAATCAAGAATCCGTGGAATTAAATACTTACTTAGCCCATGAAAAAACACTCTTAGCCAACATGGCACAATTACTTCAACTACCTAAGCTCAGCTTAAAGTATAAGCAGTCAGCCAACGCATTGTCAGCTCGTATAAACCAATGTTTTTTTGATGACAACTCAGGGTTTTTCTACGATAGAAGCTTTTTAAAAACCGACAAGGTAGATTCAATAGGATGTACAGGAAGCCTGTTAACTAAACGCGGAAGAGGTCCAGAAGGTTGGAGCCCCTTGTGGGCAAAAATAGCAGATAAAGATAAAGCAGCTAAAGTTAAAGAGGTGATGTTAAACAGATCAGAATTTAACAGCAAAGTCCCTTTAGGTACAGCGGCACTATCTAATCCAGCCTATGATGCGAATACATACTGGCGTGGACGGGTATGGCTAGATCAGGTTTACTTTGGACTGATAGCGCTAGACAACTATGGCTATAAAAATGAAGCAACACGACTTGCCAAAAAGTTATTCAATAATGCTCAAGGTTTAAGTGAAAATGGGGCTATTAGAGAAAATTACAACCCTGAAACAGGATCGGTACAAGGCGCAAATAACTTCAGCTGGAGTGCAGCACACTTACTAATGCTATACCGCGAGTTTTTATCTGATAAATAACAAAATGAAACTAATAATGCCCATGAATTAACTCAACGCTACAGCAAACACTTTACAGTGCAATATTTGCTTATTATTATGGCTAACGAAAAAAATTCTTTTAAGGGTATTATGTCAGCTTTAACACTTTACCATTGTCGAGATTCTCGCTCTTTACGTCCTTTATGGACACTTGAAGAAATGAAACTTGATTATCAATTGATCAATATGGAATTTCCGCCTCGTTTCAAATTTGAAGGATATTTAGAAATAAACCCATTAGGTACCGTGCCTACATTAACTGATGGCTCGTTATCATTAACCGAATCAACCGCGATTTGTCAGTACTTGGTCGACAAATATAATGACACAAATATAGGTTTATCCATTGAACATCCTGATTATGGTAATTACCTTAATTGGCTTCACAGAAGTGATACAACGTTTACTTTTCCTCAAGCCTTAGTACTTAGATATGATCGTTATGAATCAACCAATAGGTTACAACCACAAGTCGTTGAAGATTACCAAAAGTGGTTTAACAGCCGTATTAGATGTATTGAAACTGCATTAGAGAATAAAGAATACTTGTGTGCCAATAAATTTACCATCGCAGACATTTGTGTCGGCTATGCCCTTTTTCTTGCAAAAGAAATAAATATTGACGGAAAGTTTGGTCCTAATACTCAAGCTTACTTAACTCGTTTAACAGCAAGGGAAGCTTTTAAAGCGGCTAATGCTAAGCAGTCACATTTAGCAAAAATATTTTAATTAAGACTGTGTAATAATTTACGTTAGTCAGGATCTGCTGACCTTATTAATACGAGGACAATACAATGAGATCAGAATTACAAGAAGAGTTAAAACACTTTAGAGAAACCGTAATACGTTTTATCGAAAATGAAATTGCCCCCCACTACGAGCAATGGGAGCAAGACAAATTAGTGCCTAAATCAGTCTGGCATAAAATGGGCGAAGAAGGTTTGTTATGCTGTGACCTGCCGGAAGAGTACGGTGGTTTCGGCGTTAGCGTTGATTTTAACTTTTTAGTTACCGAAGAATTAGCAAAAGCGGGCTTTTTCTCATTAGCTTGTAACATTCTTGTTCATGCCGATATTGCAGCCCATTACGTGTTAAATATGGGCACAGAAGCACAAAAGAAAAAGTACTTGCCAAACATGGTATCAGGTCATTGTATTGGTGCAATATGTATGACAGAACCTGGCGCAGGCAGTGATTTACAAGGCATGAAAACCACTGCATCAAAAACAAACAGTGGTTGGAGTATTAATGGCTCCAAAACTTTTATTACCAATGGTCAAAACGCTTCTTTGTATATTGTTGCCGCCAAAACTAACCTTGAGGTTTCAGGTTCAAAAGGCACTTCACTATTTTTAGTTGATGGTAATAAAGAAGGTTTTGAGCGTGGCCAAAATTTACATAAAATGGGGCAACATGCAGCTGATACTTCAGAGTTGTTTTTTGATAGTGTCGTGGTAACAGAAGCTGATTTATTAGGCGAGCTTGATAAAGGATTCTTAGGTTTAATGCACGAATTGCCACGCGAACGTTTAGGTTGTGCAGCTATTGGTGTGGCTCATGCAGAGGGCGCTTTAGCACTGGCTTTAGGATACATCAAAGAGCGTTATGCATTTGGTGAACCAATCGCAAAAATACAAAGTATTCGTCATAAAATAGCCGATATGAGAACTCAAACAGAAATGCACAGGATAATGCTCGAACATTACAAAGAATTACTGGATAATAAAGCATTAACCACGGAACAAGCCAGTATTGCGAAATATAGTGCTTGTGAAATGGAATGCAACGTAATTGACGAAGCGCTACAAATGTTTGGCGGTTACGGTTACATGCAAGAGTATCCCATTTCTCGTTTCTATGTTGATGCTCGTGTACAGCGGATCTACGGTGGTACATCAGAGATAATGAAAGAGATCATTGGTAAAAGTGTTATTGGTCGTATTTAGAAGAAATAATCACAAAAACCACTTAGTCTGTTAAGTGGTTTCTCTTTTAGAAAAAGTTTTAAATAAGATATTAGGTAATCACCAAGGTTAAGACCACGTAAATATTTCTAATATATTATAAAAGTAATCAACCTCTATTTTTTTGCCTTTCTTTTACGTATTAATATAAATGATACCAAGGCTAGTAGAATAATTATGCTATTACCTGCTGCTATAATTATTATTGTTTGTGTATTTTCCTCTTCAGCTAATTTTTGTTGCTCAGCTAATTCTTGTGCTAACTTTGCTTCTTTTTCTGCCAAAGCTTGTTCTGCTTTATCGACAGCGATCGTTTGTTCTTCACCATTATCATCTAACGTTGTTAGCAAAATTTTATTTAAATCACCTTTTACATTAAAGGTAAATTCAGGCACAACCAAGCGAAACTCCCGCCCAGAATTTGTTCTTCCAAATGCACTCAGATTTATACGGTGAATTCCTGGCTCGGTATAAGGAATATCTTTAGTTCGAGTTGCAGGGTCTTCATTGCTCTCATTGTCAATAATTGAAAATGGTCTAGTTTGTTTATCGGGAAAAGTTATCTTTCCTTGAAAAACCAAACTGCTAGGGTCTACATGCAATGACTCAATAGTTAAGAGTAAACTATGAGGAATAGTTTCTGTTTCAGAAGTCTCTACAGAAATCGTTATTGGTGACTTGTGCAAGAGAATTGGTTTTTGACGAAGCTCTCTGGTTATTAATGGTAATTTGATTATAAACACAGGTTGCCATTCACCTGCAGCAAAATCTAAAAGAAATTCGCCTGTATAGAGGTTGTCTCCCGCATATTCATCAAGATCATGGCCATCGTCTTTAAACGATGTTAATTTAAGGGCATCTGCACCAAAATTATCATAAGCTGAATTATTAGTACTATAAAAGTTAACATTCAATTCAGCCACATTTTTAAATTCTGCTACATCAATATTTTCATGACCATTATAAAGCTTACCAACAATTTTCAAAGTTTCACCAGAAAGGACAATTTCAGGTAAAGGATCAATGACAATTTTTACATCTGATACCACTAATATTTTACTCTCAGGTAAAATATCACCGATAGCTTGCCAAGGACCTGGCATAGGTTTAGTAATTTTAATCATGTCAAAAGTTTTGTCATCATGCCATTGCACTTTTTTACTATCATAATCACTGACACGTATTTTTTTACCATTGGGTTGCACTAAGATTATAGGCTTACTACCACGAACCCGAAAAAATATTAAGGTTATTTCTTCAAGTTCAGCATCAATACGAAATCTATTATCAAAATAGGGTATTTCATTAGTTACATTGTCACTTTGATAAAAACCGATTTTTCCTTTTGGTAGCAATTTGTCTTTCACTTTGACTACTTTGCTTTGCTGTTCTGTGCCCTGTGCTGTTTCTTGTGAGAAGGCGTAATTAACGTTAACGAGTAGAAGAAAACAAAATGCTAATGACTTGTTGATTTCCAAAGTGGCTCTCCTCCTTTTAGTTTAATAACCGACAATCTTTCTTTGTGTGCTTCTATTTCATCGGCAGAAGCAGTAATAATCTTTAATTTTTCCCTATCATTACTCAATCGTCTTATCGCATTTGCATCATCACTACTATGCTCACCAACAGATAGGTTAAATGTTGACTGCTTTCGGGTCATTTCAATGTAAACGAAAGCTAGCAACTGGGCATCAATTAAAGCGCCGTGATAAGTACGGTCTATTAATTTATCTACTTTATAAAAACGCGCTAAATAATCTAACGTTTTTGGCGAGCCAAACTCGTCTTTTGATGTTTTTAATGTATCGGTAACAGTACAAATATCTTCTGTCATTGGTACTTTGTTACGAGAACGCTCTGCAAAGTTTAAAAGCGAAAACTCATGATTCATAAAGCCAACATCAAATTTGGCATTATGAATAACAAGTTCGCCACCTCGAATGAAATCAATAAATTCATCAACAACTTGTGAAAAAATAGGTTTATCATCTAAAAATTCATTAGTTAAACCATGTATATTAATAACTTCTTGTTCCATTTGAAATACTTGCCCACGGGGATCAAGTGGTTTTATATATGCGTGATAAGTTCTTCCAGTTAATTGTCGGTTGATCATTTCTACACAACCAATTTCAACAATTCTATGCCCCTCTCTAAAGTTAATACCTGTTGTTTCCGTATCAAGAATAATCAACCGCTCTTCTTGCTTAATATCGGGGGTAGCTTCATTCTTAGTTGAATTGTTACTTACATTCACTATAAATCTCTCTAAATTTTTGCTCGGTGATGAAATTACTTCTCTGGCATTTGTTGTGGAAATTCTTCTAGGTTTATTTTAAAACGTTCACTGGTGTAGCATAGTGAAATCAACGCAATGCTAATTATTGTTTGCATGATGATCCATTCTAATGAAAATAACTGCCAAAAAAAATAGGCAATGACATGCGTGAGTAAATCAAATAATAAAGCTATGGTTAAAATTGTTCGACAATGTTGCCAACTTAATTGTACCCAACGAGCTGCACCGGGCCTACGCAAACTAATAATGAGCACTACAAACAAACCAATAGCACCTGAAATTAAACTTAGATAAAACAATGAAGTTTCAGGGTATATCCAAGAAATAATACTAACTCTATCACGCATGTTAGTTACTGACATCAACCAAACCATATAACCTCGTAATATGAATATTAGTACGAGATAAAAACGTTTTGATAATTTTAAGCAATCGTAGCTGTCAAAATCTTCTACAGAGTAGTGCTGATAACTTATTTGGGGCCTTTTACTCACCCGACCTCCTTGTTTGGTCTTTTAGATTCGCGCTCAAGCTGTAAATACTTTTGTCCCGCAGTAATAGCTTTCACTGCTTTTGAATTAAACTCACGAGTATACAAGGTGTAAACTACCCATATGCTCATTAAAATAAATAAAATAGGATGAAAAAACCAACACATCGCAGCTAAAGCGAAATAATATGAACGGAGCCCATAATTATAGGAATGGGCCGCTTGGTCTTGCACTGTCGCCATTTGCTTTGCATAAGCTTTCAAGTTTTCATTTAAACCTGACGTATCTATAGGTGCTGCTCCTATCATAACATTAACAAAACCATATTGGCGCATAGACCAAGTAAATTGAAAGAATGACAAGACAAAAATAAATGCGAGTAAACTTAATTTGATCTGTATAGCTAAATGACTCGCATGATCGGCATAAGGCATTGATGATATGACATTTTCTAATGTATCAATTTTAGCAAAAAGTGTTAATAAACCGGCCAAAATTAATAAGGTACTAGACGCAAAGAAAGCTATATTCCGCTCTAAATTTGACAATAATGCAGCCTCTCCTACCCTTATTTCTCTAGTTATCGTTTCATACATCCAGTGGATCCTGTGCTGATGTAAACTGCGAGCAATACAGTCAGTACTTTTGGCTTTTTTACGAGCAAACCAAGTATAACCAGACCAAGAAAGGAAAAACGTTGATAAAGCAAAAATATCAATTATCGATAGTGGCATGTAATAACTCATGGAATAAAAAAGTAACAAGGCAATAGTAACTTGTTAACTAAAGACTGCAACACAATATCAGTGATAATCAACTTTTCATCAAAAAAAACGAAAACAGTTTTTTACGCTGGTTACTCGGAGCTTTATTTTAGTGATAATAGCTTTAGTGACTTATCCCTAGATACTCGCAGTATCTTGATAAAATTTAGTTATGCTTAGATAAAATAAAAGTTTCATCATATAAAATTCATAAATGCTCAAGATCAAAAGTAAATATTGTGTTAACTGTTGAAATTTGTAACAATTCATTAAAAATTTGTACATGTTGTTCTTAAAAATAACATTTGAAATGCACCAAAGTAACTTCAAAGTACATAATAATTATAATAATCATAAATTTACGGATGATGTATGCAAAAGCTAAGTTGTAATAACTTATTAGCGCTTTTCGTTGCTTTTTTACTGAGTTCGCCACTCTCAGCTACTCAAGCAACCAATTCACCCACCCTAGATGTAGTAATGGAACTACAACCTTTAAATGTCCCATATTACCAAGGTGAAATCACCCTTGACGGTAAACTAGACGAAGAACTTTGGTCGAATGCTTTAATCGTTGACCTGAATATTGTTAATAACCCTTGGGATAATCTACCGAGTCCAGTAAAAACAACAGCTAAACTTATCGAAAACGGTGAGTTCCTTTATGTATCATTTATTGCATCGGATCCTGAGCCTGAAAAAATACAAGCTTTTTTAACTGATCGTGACAATGCGTGGTTTCATGATCTGGTCGGTATTAAACTAGATACTCACAATAATCGCCGCTTATACTCTGAATTTTTTGTCAATCCCTACGGCGTTCAAAATGATGCAACTTTCAATGAAATAACGGGCGAAGTTAACAATTCATGGGATGGGCTCTGGTATTCTTTTGGTAAAATAACCGAACAAGGTTACCAAGTAGAAATTGCCATTCCTTACAATATATTGAATTTTAAAAGTGACGGGAAAGAAAAAAAGTGGGCGATTGAGTTGTCTAGAACCTACCCAAGAGATACAAACATACGTATATCTCATGCTCCATTAAATCGAGATAACCCATGCTGGCTCTGCCAATACCCCGAAGCAGTTGGATTTGAAAATGCTAAAATAGGTAAAAATCTAAGATTAACACCTACACTAACAGCAACCAGAAATGAATTACGCGATATTTACGCTGATAGTAACGATACGGCAAGTGATTGGTCTACTGAAGATGATGTTGAAGCAGGACTTGATTTACGCTGGGGTATCAATGCGAATAACTTGTTCAATGCAACAATCAACCCTGACTTTTCTAACGTAGAAAGTGACAGTGGCCAGCTTAGTGTAAATACCAATTTTTCATTGTTTTATGAAGAGAAACGCCCATTTTTCTTAGACAATGTCGACTACTTCAGCAGTGATTTCAACTTGGTTTATACCCGAAATATTGCTAATCCTGATTATGGTGCAAAACTCACTGGCCGTATAGATAAACACAGCTATGGTGTGTTCACCACCAATGACACCGAAACCAATATACTAATACCAGGGAATTTAGGTTCAAAGCTAGCTATTTTAGATAAAGAAAGTAACTCTGGCGCTTTACGTTATCGCTTTGATTTTGATGAAAATTTAACGATAGGCTCTATAGCAACATTACGCTCTGCAGATGATTACCATAACTATGTTGTCGGTATAGATGCTCGCTATCGTTTATCAGAATCAAATACAGTTAAAGCACAAGTATTAAATTCAGATACATTATATTCTGATGACATAATCGCAAATGAAGTACTCAGAAGTTTTACACTTAGTGATGACAGCTTAAGTGATAACAATTTTACTGATCAAGCTTATAAGCTTAATTTTAACCATTACTCTGAGTTTTGGTTCATAGACTTAGACCACCAAAGTATTGGTGCTGATTTTCGCGCTGATTTAGGTTTTATGCCTAAAGCAGATATAAAAACAGACAAAGTATTAGTAAAAAGAACCTTTTATTCAGAACAAGGCAGCCACTGGCAAGAAGCAGGTATTTCAGGTAAATGGCACATAGTACATAACACTAACAATGAACTAATAGAGCGTGAATTAGTTGCTAGCTTTACTATCGACGGTCCTTTGCAATCACTCGTTGAGCTAGATTTAATTCATGGTGAAAAAGTAGGACTTCGTTATGATGACAGCATATCGAATATTGATGGGAATACGTCTTCTTTTAATGAAGATCAACTCAGGTTATTTTCTAACGCTAATTTAAACAATCGAACCTATGTATCTTTAGAGCTAACTATCGGCGATAAAATTGATTATTCAAATGATCGCTTAGGTGACTTAATAGAAGTAGAAGGTAACATTACCGTTTTTATTACAGATCATTTAGAGTTTGATTTTTATCAAACCTATAGCCAATTAGATGCAAAAGATGATGACATCGATAATAAGATTTATGTTGCTAATATCTCAGAGCTACGTTTATCTTATCAATTTGATGTGCGCAGCTACTTAAAGTTGAGCCTAGTTTATAATGATGTTGACTATGCTGGCTCTGAGCCTGCTAAAGATTTATCGAGTCAGTTAATCTACGCCTATAAAATCAATCCGCAAACAGTATTTTTCTTAGGGTATTCTGATATCAGTTATCAAGACAATGACTTAACTACGTTAAAACGAAGCGACAGAACCTTTTTTACTAAAATAAGTTACGCTTTTGCTCCATAGCTTTATTTATCACTATTTTGTGCGTTTTGAGTTCTATTTATTTTGACTTAGACGCGCTTTTCTCACATCAATAACTACTGTTGCTGATATTCGATCGTGAATGGCTTGTTTATTAGGATCCCAGTAAATTTGAATAAAACCTAATAACCCTGTTGCTAACCCAGCTCCATAACCACCATAACGTTCAAAACTATCCCAAAGTGATAAAGGAGTACCATCTAACTGCAGCACTTTGATCCCTAGTAATTTCTTACCTATGGTTTGTCCTTTACCTAAAGCAATAAAAGCGGTGAAATAAAATGTTGCCCAACCAAAGCCCAAACCTAGATCGTCAATAATTCCTTTTACCCATTCAATAAGTGAATATACCGGTTTGTCCGATTTTTCTTCTTCCTTGTGTTTATCAACATCTGTTAGCTTTTCATCTTCTTCTAAAACAACATCTTTATTTTGTTCACTGAGCGTTTTTTCATCTTGCGCGAATTTTGAATCCAATTCTAAATGCTTAGTTGTTGATTTATTACCTGAATCTCCACCTTCCCCACCTTCTTCTGCAACCAGATTAGAATACGTTTTATTATAACTGTCATGCATAGAGATGATTAGCTGTTCTTGTTCATTTGAAGATAATTCGGTTTCCTTGCCAATATCGTTAAATATGTCATCAAGTTGGGTTTCCGTTATTTTAATGTCGCCTTCATAACTAATATTAGCCATATTAACTGCAACCGAATTTAGTTGAGTTTTCCAACAATCAAATGCTTGGCAATCACTATCTGCAATAGTCTGTAGAGTAGATAAAGTAATTGCACCAAGTGTTAAAGATTGAGTTAAAGTGAGTGATTTACCTTCAACATCAACATCAACTTGAGATTCGGTTTCCTCGCCGCCAAAATACTTCAGCAAAGGTGGTAAGGTATCAAGTAAAATAACAAACAACATCAGCGCTGCAAAAAAACGCATGATTGCGCGGCGTTTACGCCCCTTCTTTTTACCACGCTCTATTGCTCTTTTCTTGTTTCCCAAATAATAAATCGTTACGGCAATAGCAAAGGCTAAAAAAACGCCTGAAACATCACTAAGCAAAGCAATTAGACTAAAATCAATGAGTAACGCAACCCCACGTTTTGTGGGTGATGCAAGGGGCAAACCAAATAATGATTTATCCATCTTAAAAGCAAATGGCGTTAGATACTGTTTAGTTTCTTCTTCCGATAATGCTGAAATATCGTTATTGGGCATTTTCTTATTTTCCAATGGTGTTGTCATTGCTTTGCTACCCTTGAAACTATAAATTAGTATTCTAAATTAGCGTTCTAAGTTAACGCTTTAATTCCTTGCCCCAAACCTGTAAGCGTTAAAGGATACATTTTGTTTTCAACAAGTTGTTGCATTATTTGTATTGAAGCATAATAAGGCCATTGCGGCTCAGCTTGAGGATTTAACCAAACCACTTTATCGAAATGATCGGTTAGCCTTTTCATCCACACACTACCAGCTTCTTCATTCCAGTGTTCGACACTCCCACCAGGGTAGGTAATTTCATACGGCCCCATGGTCGCATCACCAACAAAAATCACTTTATAATCTCGACTATAGGTATGTAGCACTTGTAGTAAATCTATTTTTTCATTATGTCGACGATTATTATCACGCCAAACACTTTCATAAAGACAATTATGAAAATAAAAAAACTCTAAGTGTTTAAATTCACCATGTATAGCAGAAAACAGTTGTTCACACACTTTAATATGGTCATCCATCGAACCACCAATATCAAAAAACATTAACACCTTAATTGCATTATGACGTTCAGGCTTCATTTTTATATCAAGATAACCTGCATTACGTGCTGTTGCAGCAATAGTGTCATCAAGGGCTAGCTCTTCACTGCTGCCTGTACGAGCAAATTGACGAAGCTTGCGCAAAGCTACTTTCATATTGCGCGTACCTATTTCAACATTTGCATCTAAGTTTTTAAACTGGCGTTTATCCCAAACTTTAGTCGCCTTACGGTGTCTAGAGGCATCTTGACCAATACGGACACCTTCTGGGTTATAACCATAAGCGCCAAAAGGAGATGTTCCTCCCGTGCCTATCCACTTATTACCACCTTGATGACGTTTTTCTTGCTCTTTTAGACGCTCAGCAAGTGTTTCCATTAATTTATCTAAACCACCTAAGGATTCAATTTTTGCTTTTTCTTCATCGCTGAGTTGTTTTTCAAAATGTTTTTTAAGCCAATCTTCAGGTATTTCAGATAAATCCAACTCCAGACTTGCTACACCTTTAAAATAATCAGCAAAAGCACGATCAAACTTATCAAAGTGTGCTTCATCTTTAACTAGAACAGTTCGACTTAAACTATAAAAATCATCAATATTTGCAAACACAACTCCCTGTTCTAATGCACGAAGTAAATCTAGCAGCTCTCGCAATGTACAAGGTACTTTGTACTCACGTATCTTACAAAAAAAATCAATTAACATATCTTATCCAACGACTAGCGGTGACGTTGATGCATAAAAGCGAGTTTTTCGAATAAGTGAACATCTTGTTCATTTTTCAATAAAGCGCCATGAAGAGGTGGTATTACTTTCTTTTGTCTAGTTTCATGCAAAATTTCAGGTGAAATATCTTCTGCTAGTAACAGTTTCAACCAATCGATTAATTCAGAAGTGGACGGCTTTTTCTTTAAACCGGGCATATCACGTAAATCAAAAAATAAGGCAAGCGCTTCATCTAATAACTTTTGCTTTATCTTTGGAAAATGTACGTCAACAATGGCTTGCATTTCAGTTTTTTCAGGGAAACTAATGTAATGGAAAAAGCAGCGTCTGAGAAAAGCATCGGGTAATTCTTTTTCATTGTTCGACGTAATGATAATAATAGGTCTTTGTTTAGCGACGATTTTTTCTTGTGTTTCATACACAAAAAACTCCATCTTATCGAGCTCAAGTAAGAGATCATTAGGAAATTCAATATCGGCTTTATCTATTTCATCAATTAATAAAACTGGACGGTTATCAGCAGTAAAGGCATGCCACAGCTTCCCCTTAATAATATAGTTGCTAATATCATTAACCTTTTCATTACCTAATTGACTGTCTCTAAGTCGAGAAACAGCATCATACTCATATAAGCCTTGTTGAGCTTTGGTAGTTGATTTTATATGCCAAGGAATAAGCTCTACACTTAAACTAGCGGCTAACTCCTCAGCAAGCATTGTTTTACCTGTACCCGGCTCTCCTTTGATTAGTAAAGGTTTCTCTAAAGCAATGGCAGCATTAACTGCTAATTGTAAGTCATTTGATGCAATGTAATTGCTTGTGCCCTGAAACGCGCTCATATTCAATTTCCAATAATTTATAGTAAATAATGAAGTAATATAAAAATATGTCTATAATATAGTGTTAGAAAAGCATTTATTTTATCCATAAAAGCATATAACTTATAACAAAATATCACTTCTTTTTCTGTCGTAAGAAGCTAATCTTAACAAATATACTTAAGTGAAAATAGTCACAGGATCCTACTATGTCTAATATATTCGAAGATAATTCAACCTCCATTGGTAATACACCTTTGGTAAAGCTTAACCGTGTAATTGCTAGTAAAAATAGCGACGGCACACCTACTGCAACCGTTTATGCAAAAATAGAAGCTAGAAATCCAAGTTTCAGCGTTAAATGTCGTATTGGCGCAGGCATGGTATGGGATGCTGAAGAGAAAGGTTTATTAAGCCAAGGCAAAGAAATTGTAGAACCCACAAGTGGTAACACAGGAATTGCACTTGCTTTTGTTGCTGCTGCGAGAGGTTATGCTATTACCTTAACTATGCCAAGTACGATGAGCTTAGAACGTCGCAAATTATTATCAGCTTTAGGCGCAAAGGTTGAATTAACCGATGGTGCTAAAGGAATGAATGGCGCCATTGCTAAAGCACAAGAAATTAAAGACTCCGATCCTGAGAAATATGTATTATTAGGTCAGTTTGATAATCCAGCTAACCCGCAAATTCACGAAAAAACTACCGGTCCTGAAATTTGGCGTGATACTAATGGCAGCATTGACATTTTAGTTTCTGGTGTTGGTACTGGCGGTACAATTACTGGTACTAGCCGTTATATAAAATTAACCGAAGGTAAAGCAATTTCAAGTATTGCCGTTGAACCAACAGATTCACCTGTAATTAGTCAAAAGCTTGCCGGTGAAGAGTTAACACCTGGCCCTCATAAAATTCAAGGTATTGGCGCTGGCTTTATTCCTGGTAATCTCGATTTAGAAATGGTTGATGGTGTTGAGCAAGTTTCTAATGAAGATTCTATGTCAATGTCACATAGGTTAATGAAAGAAGAAGGTATCCTCGCAGGTATTTCATCTGGTGCTGCTGTGATAGCTGCTAAACGTCTTGCTGAAAAACCAGAAAATTCAGGTAAAATTATTGTAGCAATCTTACCAAGTTCAGCTGAACGTTACTTATCAAGTGCTTTATTTAGTGATAGCTTTACAGAGAAAGAATTAGTGCAATAAGAGCTAATTTAGCTTTCTTCATTAAAGGTGCTTCGGCACCTTTTTTATTGAATAGACTTTTATTGAATAGACTGTGGTATTTGCGTTATGCTTAGGCCAATACTTGTAAATCTTATTAATAATCAACTTATGTATAAAACATTTCCTTTAATTTTAATCTTCATGTTTTTTCTTAACGCCTGTGGCAGCGAAGAAAAAATTGACGAAATTGATAACCCAAAACTTGTCGCGGTTGCTTTTTTTGAAGCGATTTACAACGAGAAAGATATTAGCAAGGCAGCATCTGTTTGTTCGCCTAAATTGGCACGTTTGTTATTGCACTACAAAACATCACAGTCTGTTGCTAGGCACATGTTTAATATGTCTTTTGAAAAAGTTACCGATATAAAGCCTGATGACACAGGAGTTAAAGTCAGAGAGCGATTTAGAGATAAAGCGGTAGTTACTGTTTATGTAGAAGGCTACTACAATGAAAGTAAAATAAAAGATGTTAAGCGTCTTTTATTAATTCAAAATGATGATGACCAATGGGTTATTGATGAAATTTTAAAAGATCCTTTTTAATAGACCTCCTTGTCTATTAAGTTCTTGTAACAACAGGTAAAAACTCTTTATTTACTCGTTTATGCCTGTTTTTCTCTCTTTATGCTGCAACCTGCTTCCAGAAGTTTTCTAGTTCTTGTTCGCCTTGCTTGTGCGCTCGTTCATATTTACATGAAGCCATTACTTTTAAAGGGTCTAACTCTAAAAGCTCGGCAACATTAAGTGCATTAGTGTCACTAAAGAAACACCTTTTTAATCGTAAATTACTTACCGCGCCTCTAGTTATGCCAATTTTCTTTGCTAGTGCATAGTCAGAGGGCAAGTCATACGTGGCTTTCAGCATATCGAGTAGTTCAGTAGTTTTAAACATATCTACATTTCTCCTCATGTATTATTGTAGTGGACGTATACTAATACGCAACGTATTAGGCCAATTGACACGTATTAGACCTTAATACTATCATTATCCCATCTTCAAACATCAATTTGATATCCGATCATATAAATGGAAATTTATTACGAATATGACCCAGTGATGGGCGTAAATGTTACTTATGATTTTAATGGTGAGCGCCATTATGATTTTTTTAGCTCGTTATATCTTTTCAATGTTTGGGTTTCTTCTGAGTTTTACAACTCTGAACAAATTGAAATTACTGATAACAACTACAGAACGTTAGTTGAGCAGGGAAAGATTTAATGAAAATTAAAACCAAGAAATCAAATGTTTCATTGCAGCTTTCCTTTGATGGTATTGAAGATGAACAATCTAAACTTGAACGTTTAACCGTTATCAAACCTAAGAAGGACGTTTACACAAACACTGCTGAATCACTTATGCAGCATAAACGTAATGCTTTGAAAAACCTTGATAAAGAGCAATTAAAAATTGAATCCGCTAAATTTGACGCGATTAAAATAGACCATATTGCTTTTGCTTTTCCTATCGCTGAACTACGTCAATGTCGCAAGTCTGGTCAAATGGGTAAAACTTTCCGCACTCAAACTAAATACCCCACATTACCTGAGTTTAAAGCCTGTCATTCAACTGACTTAGATGAATTAGAAAAACACAAAAATGAAACAACTGAGAAATTAAAAGACTTTTATGAAAGGACTTTAAAAACATGGGTCAATGAGGTTCTGGGTTTTGAAATGTCCCCCATGCGTGGCCGCGGTTTACATGGTTATAAAGACTCTATGACTTTACGCGCTCATGGTGCTGACGTTGGTTTTATTGGTCTTGGTGGTCAACGAGATACTATTTATTTTCAAATATCAGGTACTGGTTGTAAGTCATTATTTGAGCATACTAATCCGTTCATTCTTCACCATTGGTTATCAAAGGTTTTCACCATAACTAAGCTAAGCCGTATTGATTTAGCGTTTGATGATTTCGACAATAACTTCAATTGTGACTATGCAGAACAAGCCCATAAGGATGATTGGTTTAGAACATCTAATCGCGGCATGTCTCCAGAAGTAAACCCTAATCACAAGTATTCTTATGATAAGAATATGAACAAAGTTTTTAGTCAAGAAATGGTCTGTGTTGGTTCTCGTCGTTCAATTATTTACTGGCGTATTTATGACAAAAAATTAGAGCAAGGTATCAAGAAAGATGATTTCACTTGGTATCGCTCAGAAGCAGAATTAAAGAAATGGTCTGTTGATTGTTTACTTAATGTTGCGGCAACTTTTGCAGGTCTCTGCCCTTTCGCTGGCTCTATTAACTTAGAAAAAGGGATTAGAACTAAATCTATGAGCAAGGCCAAAGAAGTCTGCTTAGATATTGCTGCTCGCGTTCGTCATGTTCGTCGTTCAGCAGGTAAAGCCTTGGGTGACATTCTTGAAATTTTAGAGGGTGACATTCAACAAACTATAGGTTTGATATTGCCAGAAGATACTGGCGGCAAACTTGGTATTCCACCCACCTATAAACACTTAATCAATCACGTTATTGAGGTCTAATTATGTCTAATAAAATTATTTTATGTGGTATTCAAATCACTAGTTTTCCTGAAAGCAAAAACCCAGATGCTGAATCAGCAGAAGTATTAATGCTTTATCCATTGGAAAATGTAAACGCACCTAAATTTAAACGTAAGGCTGTTGGTCAATCAACTGAAACACCTTTTGGTAAGAACAAACTCAGCATTAACGCTAAGTATGCTCATAAGTTAATTGATACTGGCGCTTTTGTTTCTAATAAAGAATACGAGCTAATTGTTGGTTTTAATACGGATACTTTTGAAAATGAAATTTCTGAAGTTATTCCAGTTGAACCTCAACTTAAAAAACATTTTGATGAAATGTTTAAGGCTTAAAAGTCATGGCTGATTCAGTAGCGTTTTTTGAAAAGAACTTAAACATAACTAGCTTAGTTCCTCTAAATCAATCGTTTTTCTGTGGTTGCGGTTGGTGTGGCTTTGCTACTGAATTAGCCATATCTAATGATTACAGTTGCTGTCCTGACTGTGGTGATTATGACATTAGAATGCCCTTTGATTTTTTTGAATGGGATCACTAATGAAAACGTTAATTATTCTTTTATTGCTACTTAGTTTTAATTCAAACGCTTCCTATTGTTTGTATGAATCAGGTTTTGGCAATTTAAGAATAGACAGTACATCAGTAGAAACTTGTCCTAGCGGCATGATTCTATTAACCAAGTCTGAATATGACGCAATCAATATAGATACGATTGTTGCAACATTGAAAGACTTGTTTGAATTCTCCGTTGAGGACTTCGCTTATTTTAATGCCATTTGTTTAATTGGTTTTATTGGTGGTCACTCACTCGGCAGAGTAACCCGAATTTTCGGGAAAAGTTAATGCTCAATTTCGAGCTTTCTTAAAAGGGTAAAAATATGAACACTTTAAAAACTTGGCGTGGAAAAACTGTTGCTGTTGCAACTTCTTTAATGGCTTCTGGTGCTGCTTTTGCTACTGACCACTCGGTTGCAATTGGTGCTGCTGGTACTGATGGCTCAACCAATGTTGAAGCTGCTGTTGTAGTTATTTTAACTTTAGCTGCTGTTGTTACGGGTGTTGGCATTGTTTATAAGTTACTTACTTCTAAGTAATGTTAACTTCATTAATGTTTGCAACAATTTTTACTTACTGTTTTGTCGAGGGGTTTTCTAGTGCAATACGTACAAGTTAATGCGTTGCAAGCATGGAAAATAGCGGCTTTTCTAGTCGCTTTTTTTTCCTCTTTTTTTAGTTATTCAATAGATTTTACTAAGTTAGATGGTAAGCCACCAGAAACAACTTCTGATTATATTTTTACTTGTAATAGTCAATATGTAACTGAGCCAGAGTGTTTGGATATTTTGGCTTCTACTCATAATGCATCACCAACAAAGCGAAATGCTTCTTGTTTTACTGAACAAGATAAGATGCTTAGTTCAACTGTAAAAAGCATTTACCCTAAATGTGTTTATGAGTATTTACAAAATCCTGACACTGATACTTGGGGTTCCACTTTTCATTATCGAGGTTGGCTTAATGGTTCACAAACTGAAATCAAAGGATGCCCCTCTGAACAATTCCCTAGCCATACCGTTGCTAATGATTCTGATGATGATGGTGTTATTGACCAGTGTTACCACCCTAATGATGTAAAAGCGCAAATTGATGAGCAAAACGAATTAGATAAAAACGAAGATTATTGCAAAGAGCTTATTTTAGATTCTGGTAATAATTCAGCATCGACTATGTGTTACTCAGCTTATAACGGGGCTTCTTGTACGGTTAGTCAAGTCACTGTTGGTGATGCCACTTATTATAAAGGCACAGCTAATGAAACGTTAGGTTGTGGCTCTTCTGAAAATGACCCTTTTGATAGTTCAGGTACTGGTGATGATAAAGATGGTTGTATGTTCTCGGGTGGTACAAATTATTGTAAAGCCAGTGAAGAAAAACATTGTAAAGATGTTCAAGGCACAAAAATTTGTGACGATGGCTGTATAGATGATGGGGCAAATGTCTATTGTGATACGTCTAAGCATCCTGATGTTGGTGAGGGTGAAAGCGATTATTTTAATGATAATGGTACATGCTCTGTTATTGCTGCTAGCTCTACAAAAGGATTTTGTGAGGACATGGGCGGCACTTGGGATGAAACGCAAAACGCAACTGAGGCTGATTGTCCCATCGGTACTGGCTCATGCTCTGTTGCAACTTCGGGTCATTGTGGTGCTTGTTTAGATTCTGGCGGTGTTTGGACGCCTGACAATGCAATACCTGTTAGTGAAGAGGCCAAAGCAACGGTTGAAGTGGCTGCACTTACAAAAAAATCCAATGAAAAACTAGCCCAAATTGAAAATGCTACACGTAAAGGTACCGAGGCTTTAATCTCTACCACTAAGTCTGGCGATGGCAAAATTGTTGCTGCGCTTGAAGAATTAACAAAAATTGTAAAAGATAAACCTTCGGGTGGCGGTGCAGCTCAAGAAGAAAGAGAAACATATACCACGACCACAGCCGCTATTGATAAATCAAAAATTAGTGCTTTGTTTGATGATTCTAGCAAAGCAACACTTCAAGCTGAAATTGAACAATTAAAAACTGATACAACAAATTTCATTAATTTAGCAAAAGCAGAAGCTTCAGCTTTAATGACTATAACTGTTCCTAGCGCTACTGGTTATGAATCAAGAGTTCTAACATTGTCGCAAGGTACATTTGATTTATCTTTGGGGCGATTTGATTATTTTTTTAAGTTGTTAGCAGGTCCAATTATGCTTTTATGTTCATTGTATGCAGCTTTTATTTTACTAAGGCGTGATTAATGAAAAATATAATATTTTGTTTGTTTTTATTTTTACCGTTTATGGCTCTTGGTGATACCTACCAAGATGCTGGTGGTGCTTCACAAATGGTTGCTGACAGTTTTGGCGAAATGTGGGATTTCTTTTTTGATGATGTACCTAGTATGTTACAGCGGTTAACGGGTTGGTTGATAGTTTGGGTCGTTAAAGCAAAGTTATATTTTCAGTTAGAAATAATTCAATATTCTTGGGGAGTTGCCAAAGTCATTATTGCTGATTTAAATATAATGTCTCAAATTACTGCTCAAATGTCCTTGTTACCTCAAGACGTTAGACAAGCTTGTGTTGACATGCGTTTCTTTGATGGTATGAATTTATTACTTAATGCTTATATGACTAAGTTTGTCATGAACTTTATAAGGTAATTATTATGTCTGCTAGTATTTTTCATGGTGCTCCTGGTTCTTTTAAATCCGCATCAGCTTTTTGGTTTGAAGTCCTTCCTGCTTTACGTTCAGGTCGTGTTGTTGTAACGAATATAGAAGGTGTTCTAACTAAAGAATCTATTGAAATTGAACTTAATGAAGTATTTCCTGAAAGTGCTGATATTTGGCGTTTATCTAGTCAAACAGAAACGGGTTTATTTCTTTGGCGTAGATGGTTTTGGTGGATGCCTGTTAAAGCCTTTATCATTATTGATGAGGTACAAGATGTTTTTCCCAATGATGCTAAGGTTTTTAAGCCAGAAGAGTTAGACAATCAAGGTATAGAGTCTATAAAAGAGCATTTACCAGACAAGTTTTATAGTCATTATAAGGCTGCTATTGCTCAATTTAAGCCTGATTTAAGTGAAGGTACTCGCGATGATACGGGAGAGACTGTACTCGATGAAAATGGCGATATTCTTTACCCTAAATTGATGCGTGAAGCTAACATGCGCCATCGTAAATATAACTGGGATATTATCTACTGTACTCCTGAAATCACACAAATTCATACTTTGGTACGCTCTGTTTGTGAGTTTGCTTATTTTCATAAATACAATCAAGCCTTAGAGTTTATACCTTACTTTAAACGGAGACCTCGTATACATGAACATTTACCCAAAACTAGCGGTGTACCAAAAAAGAAAGATGACATTACCAAATGGAGAAAAGTCCCTGTTGAAGTCCATAAATGTTACCGAAGCACAAGCACAGGAGACATTACGAAAAGAGGAGGAGCTAACGGCTTTAAAGATCCTACTCTTCTGTTTACAATCGCCATATTACTTTTTGCTGTCTGTTATGCGACATGGTGGGGTTTTATTAAGGAAGATAAGAAATCTATTTCTGAGCGTAGCATGGAAAGCAATCAAGAAAAGTTCAAGGTTTCTAGCAATACCTCTACTGAAAATAACGGTTTTTTTAATAGTTCTGACTCTGTTCAGGCTAATAATGAAAGCGGCACTTCTTTAGGTTTACCTTATCAGGCCAACAAGGTTTATATGAACGGGTATCAAACGGTTGTCTTGAATAAAGATAGAAAATATAAAGAGTATTTTTTTACGCTTTATCAGGGTGAAAATGAAATCAGTATTAATAGCGATGATTTACATTACTTTGGTATTTCTGTTGAATATATTAATCATTGTACGGTTAAACTTAAAGATGGTGACAAAACACGTTTGGTTCACTGTTCTCCTAAGGTAATCAGTAAGCCTGTTAAACATGATAATTCACAGATAGAAACTATATAACAAGTGATTGAGGTTAAGAACTAATTAGCGCTGAGCTTACGATGGTTAAATTACAGCTTTATCCGCATTGACAACTAAGTGTTATTGACATAAAAAAGCCCCACTTAAGTGAAGCTTTAACATAAAAAAGACTGTGGTGGATTTATCCATAATCACACGGTCATTTTTTGGTTTAGGGGTACAAAACCGCAAGAGTGGCGTCAGCCGCATTTAAATAAAAATCACCCTGTTCTTCAGTCAATTTACCCTTAATCACCAACCGCCTAATTTTCTTCTTGAAATTATTCAATTTGTCAGTAGCAGCCTCTAAATTTCCAAGCTCAATAAGTTTTGCTGCGTCTTCCATTACATTTAGTAGTTTGTTGGTATCGGAATTGGATAAAACACCAGATAAAGAAAGGTTCTCAATTTCAATAATTATTAGTTCGGCTGTTTCAGCAGAATTATCAATACAACCATCTTGGTCAAAATCATAACCACTAGCGTCCTCTAATGGACATTTATCCTTGTCACCAATTACTCCGTCACCATCTTCGTCTTCAGGTATTATTTCTGTCTGCACAAGAGCCAAGTACGATGCTATGATATCAGTCCTTACCGTTTTGACAACCAGCTCCTTGTTATTGCCGTCTAAATCAGAACGCCAAACTTCAGTTGGTAGAAATGAGTTATCTAAAGGTCTTGGATGTCGATGCCAGTATAATTTACCAGCGACGTTATCAACTTGAACTCCCCATGCGGCTACATACTTGTATTTAGTGGTGTCTGTTATATCCACTATCATTTCATAATTATTGCCATCGGAGTCAGCCCGCCAAATAGAATCATGAACAGCATTTATCCAATAAATCGTATTGTTAAAATCAATATCAATTTGTCTTGCAGTATTAACCACGAATTCGCCATCTACCAAGTCATTTCTTGATATAAGCACTTCTGGTCCAGTGCCATCCAGGTTCGAACGTAGAATATCTTTGAAATAACTGCTACCACTAGCAAAATATAGCTTGCCGGTATCTGGGTTAGGTGCAATTCCGTACCATTGATCATTTCTTACTGGAACTGGTTCAATATTAGTTCCATCCAGATTAAATCTATGAACCCAATAACCATCCGCTGGACCACTTCCTCCACAACCACCTGAGTTACCATTTATATAAACTTTTCCATTCACAGAATCGACTGCAATAACGCCAGCTCCGACTTGGCCAACTACGATCTGCTCTCGATTGGTTCCATCCAAATTTGCTTTCCAAACAGAGCAATCGTTTTGTGCATATTTAGTTTGACTCCAATAAATTTTACCATTTGGCTCATCTATGGCCATTCCGCTGAATCTTGCAGGAAAATCCAAAGTAAACGCATCAGTCATTACATTTGTATTTAAATCAATCCTTCTTATGTACTGATCTTGTATAACAGAAGCAGGTATCGCAACCATATACAAGGCATCGGCAGCATATACTGTATTTAGCCCCGTTATAGATAAACAAGAAATAAAAAAAACAATCAGTTTATGTCTTAAAAGCAAAATTGCTTTATATGCCACAATCAAATTTTTAGTCATCATTTCATTCTCCTTCCTATTTGTCCTTATGTGTCGAGATGGCCGGTTGTGTATCGACCATTTTTTTTTACCTTCTATGCCACGACTTCACCATTTCAATTTTCTAAAGCAAGGTCGGTCGCTGGTTGAGTTTTACGCAACTTATATACCAAAAATTTAATAATGCTAATTTTTAAAGAGTTAAAATTTACTGCACTCCCCTATTACGAAATAGTGTAAAAAATATCGACACAATGCCCTATGTCTGATGACTGCAAGTTTCCCTTGGTAATGACCCTGCTACAAATTATTGGAGGTTAATCTAATTTTTAGTCCGTAACCCTTTTTACTTAATTTTCACGTTTTAGTACCAAAATTGTTTAACCTGGTTAAACCGGTAAGCTGATTTTGGTACTATTATTTTATCCTGGCAACATTACCAGGATAACTATTTGGTACTATTCCTAACCTGTCATTATCCTGATTGATTGTTCAATACTTGCTTTATCACGAACAAGTTTTATTAGTTCGTTATAATTATCTTCAAGTCGTTCAAGTCTCTTTCTTGTTTTACGTAAGTCTTTAACTACTGAAACATGATTAATAATTGCTTTCTTGCTTGCTCCAGCTGCGGTTGCTTCACTGTAATGTTGCTTTAGTTCTTCAACGAACGTTACGAACTCAGGGTCTGATTCATTAATTTTTATTAGCATTTAATCCACCTTGTTATTTTATTGATTAAGTTATTTACTTGAACTGAAAATCGTTTAAATAAGCTGCGTTTGGTATTTATCAAAATGAACTTGAATTTAAATTGATTTGGCTTATTGCCAAATACACGCTTTAGACGTTTAAATTTGAAAGGAATTTTCATTGCATCACACAATGAATAATCTAGCTCTAATAGCATTTGAATGGTTGGCATTGTCTAGTTCCTTGTTTAGTGTCAATTTAATGTGTACCTGTTTCGCAGAAACATAGGGGTGCGCGCTTAATTTGATGCTAATCAAATAGAGTGATTGAAAGATTTTGTCAAAGAAAAATCGTGGAGTGTCTGAGGTTATTATTTTTATGCCTGGTTGCAATGAGGCACGAATGAAAACCAAGCAGTTAAGAAAATAATGTTCTTAGAAGCCACTATTTTTATTGATTAAATATTGAATGAAGCTCTTTGGAACTATTTCTTATAAAGCGGAGCGTAGCGACAATATTTAGTCTTTAGATCTTTGTTTTGTGTTCTTGTTGTGAGCGAATGACGAGGACGAGGGCGAAGCCTGAGCAACGAGGATGAGAAAGAGCGAAACCCCTCGTTATGTATTACGGGGGTAGATTCCACCAAACAATGCAGCCTTGCGCCAAGTTCTTCTTTTTTAATTGTTTTCAAACGCGCTTGCGCGGTGTAGTATTTGTTATTATTTTAAAGGGATTTATTATGGCAAAGTTTTTAAATACTAGCGCAACAAATTATTACTTAGAAGAGCTAATAAAAAATGCATCTGAACGTCTTATTCTAATAAGTCCTTTTCTAAAGTTAAATGACCGCATTAAAGAGTTACTTGAAGATAAAAATCGATTAAAAATTGATGTGCGTATCGTTTATGGAAAAAGTGAATTACAACCAATGGAAATCAGTTGGTTTAATGAGCTTTCTTTCATTAGAACAAGCTTCTGTAAAAACCTGCATGCGAAGTGCTACATTAATGAAAGTTCTTGTATTATAACTAGTTTAAATCTTTATGAATTTAGCCAAGTTAACAATAATGAAATGGGCGTGTATGTATCTCGTGAAGATGATTCGCAAATGTATAGAGATACTTACGAGGAAGCACAAAGAATAATAAGAATCAGTGATGAGGTTAGAATTTCATTGCAGAAAATTGAAAAGCCAATACAAGAAGATAAAGCCTCTAAATTAGACTCTTCTGCAGAAGATAATTCATCGAATAAAATCACATCTTCTAAATTGGCAAGTAAACTTAAGCTTAAAACCCCTGAATTATTAGAAAAACTACTTTCATCGGGGTATATAGTAGAACAAAATGAAAAACAAACTCTAACTGATAAAGGAATAACTGCAGGTGGAGAGGCTAAAAAAGGTCGTTTTGGTTCTTACTTTATTTGGCCAGAAGACTTCGCTGCAGAGTAACAAACTATAAAAACTTACAGAGAAATATAAGTATCTGGAAACAATATAATTGAGTTAAACAAACTGATAACTTAGTGCGCATTCCTGACATTAGGTTAGAGAATTTTGCAATATATTTTTTAGTGCTTATTTGGGCCTTGTAAACGAAGCTATCTTTGGAAATTATTTTCTTGCACGCTTTCACTAGAGAAATCGAGATAAAAACACGATTTATCCAAAGGCGCATTAAAAAAAATAAATAAACACTTGATATACTGATACTATAAAGGTAATTTTATTTTTATTATAAATAAATCAGACGGTTAATAAACTGTATAAAAAAAGGTTTTCTCCAGTATAAGCTGTAAAGCTCACTTTATCGGATAAGGAGGCATTTTGGAGGCGGTAAAAGATAGGCAGGATTTCTCACGTTTTTTAGTCCACCTTACGAAAGATGCTGATGGTATTAGTGC
>Ga0209081_1000220_pt1 | contig 34771 bp, 35 predicted proteins | sample GOMGulsemesocosm_4_FD_184636 | JGI IMG/M metagenome (GOLD analysis project Ga0209081, IMG submission 184636) | Methane-oxidizing microbial communities from mesocosms in the Gulf of Mexico - GOM15B Gulf of Mexico (SPAdes) (version 2) | ecosystem: Environmental > Aquatic > Marine > Cold seeps... | reverse complement strand
GAACTTGAACACTATCTAAAAGCTCTTTAATACCCGTACCATGATAGCCTTGTGTCATCAGCATATGCACGCCTTGATCGAGTAGTTTTTCGCGCTTAATCTGTTTATTGCTTATCATTGTCATGGATTAATTATGCGACCGGTCGTCTTATTATGCAAGTTTATCTACTTCCTGTGAGAGAGACTTTAGCCTCGACTTGTGATAAAACCGAGACTAAAGCCGCTCCCACAAAGACTAATCTTCTGAGTTTAGTGACCAAGATGAGTCACTAAATTTACCGCTCCAAATACTTATAAAAATAAGCCTCAATCGCTAACATCTGTCGTTTAAAAGCTTCTTTAGAGGTCTTGCTATCATCTTTAATTCGCACAAAATGCCGACAATTATGCGCTTTACTCCAAGCAAATAAAGGGGCAACTTGCCTGTCCAATTGTTCCAGTGTCACTGTTGTTCCTGCTAACTTTTCCGCATCAGGAATTAAACGTAAATCAGCTTTGCGATGACCCGGCCAAGCGGCAGAAATATGCATTTTATTTTCATATAAGATAATACTGTACAAATACTCCACCGCACCACTTTGTGCATCAGCCCAACAAGGCGGGTGATCCAAACCATTCGCTTGCAATTTTTTCTGCATATAAGCCAACCGACCTTCAAGCGTTTTCTGCTCCTGCAACGCAGCCTCTGCTTTATTTAGCAATTTCTCAACTGCTTGAGGAGAGCCCTCTGCCAGACCATTTCTCTCCAACACCTCGACTAACTTTTTATAATCTTGCAAAGCCTCTAATTCACGCTTTAACTGGGTATTAGCCTGTTGCAATTCGATTCCAGCTTGTGCTTCTTGTAATCTTACGAAAAGTTCATTTAACTGTTGCTCACTGGGCTTAGCAGCAAAACCTGCCGCCTGCATCAAACGGCTTTCTAATAATTGTAGGCGCTTAAAATTATCCTCGTTTTCCTGCTGCGCATCAATTTCAACCTGTAACTTGGCTCTTTGCTGAATTTCATCCGCTAGTTTTTGTTTTGTATTTTGTAAGGTTGCTGCACTAACAATCATCAACAAAAAAAACATGATAAAGCCTAACTCATTTAGCGTGATACCTAATAAAAAAGAACGACGACCTTCTTGCGTAGCCATAATCAGTCCGCTAATCGTTCGTTATTCTGCTTAATGCTGGTAATCAGATCGCGCTGCATAAAGCCTAGTGATTCTCTTGATTGTTGCAAAATGTCAGCCATTTCTTGCTGATGTTGTTTAGCCAAATCAATATCTACCTGAGCAACACCGCCCATATCCGCCATTAACTGCGTATGTTGTTCCATTAACGTATTAAAGGTTTCTAAGCGCTTAAAGGTAGATGTAACATGCATGCCAAAGTTAGAAATCTGTTCCACTGTTTCCTTTGTATTCGTTAAAGCATGTGCAATGTCTTGCAAGTCGGCACCAATCTTAGCGCCCGACCCGGTATTATCAGCAATCGCTTGAAAAGCACTAGAAACATGCTTTGATGATTGTTTTAATTTAAACGACATAGCGTCCAACTCATCAGGCAGGGAATTCACAGCGCCTACTAATTTAGTAAAATTTTGCATCGCTAAAGATGACTTCTCAGCCTGTTGGTCAAGACTCTCAGAAATACCTAATGTTTTTTCTGATAAGGTAGAAACATCTTTAACTACTTGGAAAAAATCATCATTCAGCTTAGTATTGGCCTGTAATTTATCATTAAACAAGCCTATCGATTTAGCCAAAATATCCACCTCAGTTGCTGTACTACTGATACTAGAAACAATACTTTGTGTACTTTGTGAAATTTTCCCCTGCCCTATATTGACTTCTTTCAGTAACACTTGCGTTTCATCTAAGCGAATTAATAAGCGCTCCAAAGGAGTACTTAACTTTTCAGCAAATATTTCCTCGGGTAGCTTTATATTTTGTATGTTTTTAGCAAACACATCGACTACGCCGGTAATAGTCTGATTAGTGGCCTGAATATTATTCTGCAATGCAGTCGTACTCGCTTGAGTATTTTCTTCCATTAGCAGTGCCATTTTTTGCATGCCTTCTGCCGCTTGAGCAATTGACTGCTGAATAGCTACTTGAGTTTCTTGATGCGAAACATCCAGTTGCATAGAAATCAACTTCGCTTTTCTTACCAGCTCATTAGCAGCTTGCTCTACTTCAGTCATGACTTGTCGTTCAATACTATTTAAATCAAGCTGAAAATTATTAATAAAAATTCTGACCGCTAGACCGAATATCGTCGTGATTAAGGCCAGACTAAAATTAGCGGTTAATAAACTGGCTTCTAAGCTATCGCTTTGATAAAAATATAAAGAAACTACCAAAGCAACTAACGTTAATAGGAAACCTAAATAATAAACACTGTCTGCAAACTGCTCCATAAAAGCACTTTCGACACTATGTAAATAGCCTACCCAAGTATAAATAACCATACACAACAAAGGCAGCACGACAGCCAGCAGCGGAAGGTTAAAGTACTGCGGCAAGCAAACACTTAAAACCCCGCCAGACAGCGCAAAAATAAACATTTGGCGCACATCGCGTATCAGCCCTTGCTGTAGTTTTTCATAGCTCATTATGCTTATCCGTCAATTTTTTCAATCAAAGTAACTCGCCCACCGATAGACTGGATGAAATCAGACCAGAAAAAAGCATGCCGCTTATTTTGTAATTTTTCCATACCTTCACGTCGTACATATAAGATATTAACCTCTGCCTGTTGTAAATCAGTATTAATACGCTGATAGTACAAACTATTTTTCAGTTCAGAAAAATCCATCTGGCCGCGATAATGCGACCATTCCAGTGTGTGCTGCAACATATCCGAAATAAGAATAATTTGCTTTTGTGCAGCATCAGCGCCAACTGGAAAAGCACTCAATGAGATAGTCTGAAATACTTCCATAATCGGAGAATAATCAGCCTGAGCTGGCTGCATAAATCCATCAATGGCTTGATCTAAAGGTTGTTCAAATTTCTCATGCCAGCGCTGCCTAATCAGCTTAGGATTCTCATAAAAAGCATTCGCATCATCGCCCGTTCTAGGTGCGCAGACTACAAAATCAGGTGAAATCTCTTTATTATTATTCGCATCAATCACATAAACGGAAATGCGAGTGCTCGGTAATAATTTAGCTTTAAATTCGCTAAAAAAACGGCGCAAGAATTGTTGCTGAATCTTGTTATACATGTCGCTTTTATCAAAAACTAGCGCAACATATTTAGGGCTAGAAACATCGATAGGACACAAGGTATCAGGATCGTATGCTGCCTGATTATTCTGCAATTCATAACGAAAAAAAGAGAGGAAGGCGACTAAGACAAGCACAGCAAAAATAACTACTAAGCCTATTAAATTTTTCCGTTGTACAGCTTGTTTTCTTTTTCGGTATCTAGACATTATTTAACACCGAATTAGCATCCGTCTTATCCAATTTAAAATCGGGATCAATACTTTGTAATTGCTGAAAAAATAGCACATAAAGTTTTTCAATCTCATTCGCTCTTTGCTGGCAATAATGCGGAAAATCTTGAAACAATTGCTTCTGCTCTTCAACTACCGCAATATCATCTTGCGCACCGCGGACTTTAAATTCATTACTCGGCAGCCAATCTTGTTCAAAATAAGCAGGGGCAGTATCTTTTCGCTGACTTCTATTAATATCTCGATAACGATAAATTAAAGCATTGGCAGCGGCATGAAAATTAGCCATGGCATGCTCGTATTCAGCCACAAACACCTGCTTATCTTCCACAAGGTGCACAAGCCGAGTATGCTTGAGCAAAACTGCTTGCTTCATCTCTTCTAGTTTACGTAAGAAATCATGGCGTACATCTTCAATTTGCATAACCACATCATCACGGTGCTCATCATAATCTTCATGCAAAACTTGTAAACGTCGATGTAACTTACCATAGCCAGGGTATGCATCATCGCGCTTATAACCATCAATAAAAGCAAAGATGGCAAACAACAAGCCCATAAAAAACAAAATCCAAGAATTAAACTCAGATAAATGTAAGGGAGCTTCAATAAAGCGCTGTACGGCAAGGTTTCCCGCCTCTCCTGGTTGCACAGCAAAATATTCACGATAATGCGCAACCAACAAATTAAAACCGAATACACAAGGAAGATAGATAGTGAGGCTTATATAAGCTAACCATTTTTTCCATAAGGAGGCATGATTTTTATACCTAAAAATCCAGCCCATTAAAAAAAAGGCAATGGATATATTAATCGCCGCAATAATCACCGCCTGCCCTACACCACCTAGCAAACCTAGCTCCGACCCTTCCGCGAAAAAATAGCCATTGCCCGCAGACTCTAAAAGCCAGAATAATAAAATAATAGCAAAATATAATAATTGAGAATCAGGGTAGTGTGCCGTGCGCTGTAACTTATTATCATTTTGAAAAGCCTGAAACTCCCGTTCAATATCGCCTGATTCTTTCTTCAGCTGCTTTAAGGCACGGAACTCTCTCGCCATTAAACTTTTTACCGCCAGCTTAGAATGCTCAGTATGGTTACTAATTAATGCACGCTCATCTTGCAAGTTCGTATCTGTGATCGAGGTATTACGGAAACAGAGCCCTTCATTAACAATGCGATTAATATTCGTCATTCTGCTACTAAAGTAAGACTGAATTTCTCGCTCAGTACTATCAGAACTTACCGCATTTTGCCGAGGCAAATTATTATCTGCCGCTGCTTCAGCCTTTTCCTTAATTGCCAACTGCTCAGCAATCGTATCCAAGTCAATAACACACTCATCAGTCAAGTCAGACTGACGACGAAACGCAAAGTTCTTTTTGATTTTATCGGCCCAATTTTTCATAGTGTGTTTGGTAAATCACGAGGGTACTTGAATTAACTAAAAATCATAGCACAGCAAAAAGAACTATTCGCACAATACCGATAATATTTAGCCAACTTAATTAATACCTTAGGAACGTGCACGAAGTAACTTCGACACAATGGGGCGTGAATCTTTAGTCCGTATTATAGACTTATACAATGCCGGCTAAAGACCTGCGCCCCACTTTGAGGTGTACCAACCATATTCGTGCATATTCCTTTACTACTGTAGCCGTCAAGTACGAATCCTTATACAGCTAAAGTTAATATATAATCAAACAAGGAAATTCTCTTCTTCAGTCACCATTCACTGCCAAAATATCTTCAACGGTTCTAAACTCATCCAATGCTGCTTGCAGTTGTTCAACAATTTCTTGGGCTAATATCTCTGGTGCGGGTAAATTTTCTGTATCTTCTAGTGATTCATCTTTTAACCAGAAAATATCCAGATTAGCTTTATCTCGCGCTATTAGCTCATCGTAATTAAAGGCTTTCCAACGTGAAACTTCTGCTAATTGTTGGCGCTGACTACGATCACCCGCTTTAAAACAATCAATAAACTCAGCAAAATCTGCTTTACTTAAGCGGTTTTGTTTTAAGGTTTTATGCACATTGGTTCGATAATCATAAACCCATAACTCTTTAGTCCATGCTGTTTTAGATGCGGGTTTAGCATCAAAGAAAATCACATTCGCTTTAACCCCTTGGGCATAAAAAATACCTGTAGGTAATCGCAATAAAGTATGTACATCAAAACGCTGTAACAAGGTTTTGCGCACAGTTTCACCTGCGCCGCCTTCAAACAACACATTATCAGGGACTACCACAGCGGCATTGCCATTGATTTTTAGCATATTGGCAATATGCTGTACAAAGTTAAGCTGTTTATTTGAGGTGGTTGCCCAGAAGTCTTCCCGTTCAATGGTCAGCTTTTCTTTTTCGGTTTTACCTGTTTTTTCATTAACAATCGTGACAGAACTTTTTTTACCAAAGGGAGGATTAGCTAATACCATATCCACCAAATCATCACCGACTTCTTTGGCTAAAGCATCTGCCGAAACAATCGGGCATTCATCCCCACCAATCCCATGTAAATATAGATTCATTGCACATAAACGCACTACGCTATCGACAATATCATTGCCGTGTATGGCATGATCTTTAAGATGGCGTTGTTCTTTTTTAGAAGTGGCCTGCTTAGCCATATAATCATGAGCAGCTAATAAAAAACCACCCGTGCCACTAGCAGGATCAGAAACGACATCCATTGCTTTTGGTTGCATCACCTCTACCATGGCTTCAATTAATGGACGAGGAGTAAAGTATTGTCCTGCTCCGCCTTTAACATCTTGAGCATTACGCTCTAATAAGCCTTCGTAAATCTCACCTTTTACATCGGCTGGTAAAGTTGCCCATTGCTCCTTATCAATCATTTTGATCAGGCGTTCTAACTTGGCAGGGTCTTGAATCTTATTTTGCGCTTTACGAAAAATAGTGCCCAGCATACCGTTTTGTTTACCCAAATTTTCTAAGGTATGGCGGTATTGCAGTTCTAAATCATCACCATCTAAGGCGGCTAATTTATTCCATGTGTATTCCGCTGGTACTTTTTCTTTTTGACCAATTTGCTCACGCTCATCTGCCATTTTTAAAAAGATTAAATAGGTGATTTGTTCTACATAGTCACCATAACCTACACCATCATCACGTAAGACGTGGGCGTAGTTCCAGACTTTATTTACTATTTCTGCTGAGCTCATAATTTACTTGTCCACGTTCCCATGCTCTGCGTGGGAATGCCTATGGTGACGCTCTGCGTCACGGAACGCAGGTTCCTGTATGAATTCCCACGCGGAGCATGGGAACTAGAGATTACATTCTCAGCAAAGCCGAGCATATCTTGCACATAAAAACGCCATTCACGTTCAGACATTAACAGCCTCATTTTCGATAAAGGTTTTTAACTCGGGACGCAAAGCCTTTTCCGTGACTAAATCAATCGGCAGCCCTAACTCATCCTCTAATAAAAACTGCACACCAAAATATTGTTTTGAGGTTGCTGGTCCATCAAAAGAAACAATAATATCTATATCACTGTCTTCTTTGGCTTCATTTCGTACTGTAGAACCAAATAAAGCTAAGCGAGTTATGCCAAAACGTTTTATTAGTTCTGGTTTTAATTGAGTCAATATCTCTAATGTTTGTTGTCGATTCATCTTTTTTTCTAATTATTGGTAATTTTACAAATGAAACTCTAATAAATTAATACATTAAACATCTGTTTTATTTTACTTTTCATTTAATTATTTTTTTAAAATCCATAAATATGCAAATGAGCTGCAAATGAAAGTTTTTATTACCTTGTTTGTATTTCATTTTTGCTTATAATTTATCTGCTCACCTACCATTGTGTAGAAAGAGGTGGCCGTATCGTCCGGTCCATAATAGACGACCATCCTTTCTCAAAAAGGGTGTCTAGATAGAATGAAGCTTATCAATCATCAACATCAATAACAAACTCCCCAGAATGTCCCCATTCTAAAGTATAAAGACCACTTCTTACCGCCCGATGAAAACTAGAGTATTCCCATTCATATACTTTCTTCACCCAACCATGTTTAACAGGGTTCCAATGAATATAATCAAAATGCTGATTATAATCTTCTTGATCAGTTAATAAATGCGCCCAAAATCGGCGTTGCCATATACCACGCTCTCTGCGCCTTTCTCGGCTATTAGAAACAACTTCACCTTTTGGTATTCCTCGCGAAAAAAAAGCCTTGAGTAATTTCCAGCGCAAAGAATAGTCAGAATCCCCTTCAGGCAATGTCCAAATACAATGTAAATGATTGGGCATAATCACCACAGCATCCATACAAAATGGGTGCCGTTTTTTCACATATTGAAAAGCTTCTCGCAATAAATCAATCTGCTCTACTAATAAATGATTTCCTTGTTTGTGTGCCAAATTTACCGTAAAAAACCAACTAGCACCCGGCACATAAATTCGACGATATTGTGTCATTGACTACTCTCCTAATAGGATGTGCTGAGGAACGAAGCGCATCTTGTGTGCATAATATAGTGTGATGCGCTTCCTATCGTCAGCACATCCTATAAATTTGTTAGTTTTCCTGAAAAAGCTGAGCTTAGGATAGATTGTTTTGTTTTTTTACTCATAATCAACATATGGTCAACTTGCTTTTCTACCCGAGCAATTGATTCCATTTTTTGATCAATAATTTTAATTATTTCTCTCTGCTCTTCAGTGGGGGGCAATGCAAGACAGATTTTAATCATCCGTGTTAATCCTAAATCTTGATTTCCCACCCCATGAGTGTATTTTTGAGACTGGGCATAACAAAGAAGTGAGTTAAGGGAGTGCTGAATAAAAAATGGTTCTATTAGCCTTGTATCAGCTAATCTCAATACAGCAACATGAACCCAAACATTAAAATCAATATCATAAGTATTGACTCTGGCAATTCCTGTCGTCCCACCTTTAGTAAATAAAATATCATTTAACTCTGGTTTACATCTTTTTGACAACTCTTCATGTAATTCCTGTGTAATATATTTACACTTTTCAAAATTCACACCATGCGCCCTTACATTACCACCTGTAATAAATGGAATACCACTTTCAGCATATTTAGGGCTGTAATGTGGGCCGTCTTTTACAAATATAGTTAATTGACTTAATGTCACCCACTCCCAATTCTTTGGAATATTAGGCACATCATGTATATGTTCAAATTCTGGCTGCAGTGGCTCTTTATACTTCTCCTTCCAGTTATCATTTTTAGGCAATTTACCTTTTGCCTTAAATTGCTCTAGCTGTTGCTCTTCCCATTTTTGGCGGCGGGTTTGTAAAATGCGTTCAAGTAATTTATCAGCAGACTCATAGGATGTGCTGACGATAGAAAGCGCATCTTGGGCATGGGGAATTGATGCGCTTCGTTCCTCAGCACATCCTATGTTTTGTTGTGCTTCTCGCCATTCTTTGCTTAGCTCACCTGTTACAGCGGCTTTAAGGACAGATTGGCGGTATTGTTTTAAGCGTTGTTTAGCTGTGTTTAGGGCTTCTATTCCTGCGTCGATATGGGAGAAGAGTTGTTCTATTTTGGCTACTATCTGTTTTTGTTGTTCTGGTGGTGGTACTGGAAAGGAAATCTTAGCCAAATTTTTACGAGATATTCTTTTTCGTGTAGTACCACTTTGTAATGACGATATTGTATTTCTAAAAGATGGTGAATTCACCCAATACACTAGCCATTTATGATTAATATCGTTTGTACCTGTCCGTATAATACAAACATCAACAACAGTGACCGCATCCTTTACATCTCCTTGATATATGCAAGCCCGACCAAGTGGATCAGGCATACGGGCAATCAAAACATCACCTTTTGTTAAAAAGGTGCAATTTAATTTCAATGCGTTTTCTTTTGTTAAAAACCTTGCTGATTTATCCTTATACTTACCATCACCAATATCAGCCAGTTGTATTAATCGAACATTCCCATTTGGATCTTGATCTTTTGACTCAACCCAATCCCCATCTTTAAATACACCATCAAAATTAATAAGCTCTTCTATAGTCGAAGCTTTCCATCCATTAGGTAGTTCAAAGTTATAAGCAGGTATTAACTGTTTGCTCAAAATCATTCCTTTTCAATTTATGCTATTAAATAACCATTAAGCTCTTGAATAATCCCATCCAAGTCATTACCAAATAATTCTTTGGCTTTTAACAATCCACCGTCCTGATTAAACGGTGTGTATTCAAAATCTTCTACAGTCATTTCGGCATTTTGGGCTATTTGGTTTTTTATTTTATTTAGCCATTGCAGTTGCTCTGGCTTAAAGTTGGTGGATTGCTGGTTTATCCAGTTTTCAAAGCGGTTATTCACTAATTCGTTAAACGGTTCCAGTACATTACTTAGTCCTGTGGAGAAGCGGATTAAACTAATAATATTAGTTAATAGTTTTTCTGGCGGTGCACCTTTTACTTTGGCTTTTTCCAGTTGTTCGTAGGCTTTCCATACCGCTATGGGTGCTAGATTATACGGAGGTTGTTCAATTTCTTCTGCTAGCTTTTCTATTTGCTCGTAACTAAGATGGCGTTGTTGATAAGGTTGGCTGTAAATCAGTTGGATGGCATCCAATTCATCTTGATGGTCTTTGATAAATTGTTCCCAACTCTTAATATAGCTTTCTGCTTTTTCTTGGCTATAGCCTTGTTTTTCATCTAATAGTTCATCGGCTGATTCATCAATGATTTGCTCGTTATCTCGGCGTAAGGCTTCTATTAATTCTCTTAAATCAGGATTATGAAACGGCTTTATCAGTTCATCTGCTTGCGATTCAAAGGCTTGTTGTATTTGTTGTTCTGTGGGGTTTTCGGTATTAAATTGAGTTTGCGCTTGCTCGACTAAGGTTTCTTCATTAGTCCCGTGGATTAATTCCCCTGCAATTAATGCCAGTGGTTTACCTGCTAGTTTTGCTATTTGTTTACGTTGCTGGGCATCGAGTTTTATATCTAAACGAATTAAGCGATTACCTAAACTGCGCAAACTGTCGCTATGTCTATCACCCCGAGCAACTTGTTCCATCAGTTTTGCGGTGGAAACACTGGGTTTGCTTTCTAATGATTTGGATTCAGTTTTATCTGATTCTGTTACGCCTACGCAATCTATCAATACAAAACGGGCTTTACCTTTTGCATCAGGCGTGACTTTTCTAAATTCATCTTGGCTGATAATGCGCGTGCCACGGCCTTTCATTTGTTCGTAATAGGCTGGGCTTTTTACATCACGCATAAACATCACTATTTCCAGCGGTCTTATATCTGTACCTGTAGCTATCATATCGACTGTTACGCCTACACGTAGATGAGGGCTGGTGCGAAATTCTGTTATGGTATTTTCGGCTGTTTTTTTACCGACTTTATAGGTGATTTTTTTACAGAAGTTATTGCCTTCCCCAAAGACTTCACGCACGGTATTGACGATGCGTTCTGCATGATCATCATCTTTGGCAAAAATTAAGGTTTTCGGTAGCCATTCTCCTGAACGGTCTGGAAATATCTCGGTAAAAACACGGTCTTTAAAGGTTTGAATAATGGTTAGAATTTGATTGGGGGCAACAATAGAGCGGTCTATTTGTTTGCCTGTGTATTCTTCGTCTTGGTCTAATATTTCCAGGCGTTTTTTACGAGTTAATTTATCGTGAATTTGTACCGTGGTTCCCGCTTCTATTTTGTCGCCTTGTTCGGTTTTTTTAGTGCGAATACTGTAAATATCGTAACCAACGTTTACTTTATCAATCACCGCATGTTCATGGGTATATTCACTGACCATGTTTTGATTAAAAAAACCGATAGTCTTTTTGGTGGGTGTCGCGGTTAAGCCCACTAAAAAGGCATCAAAATATTCTAGAACTTGTCGCCATAAGTTATAAATTGAGCGGTGGCATTCATCAATAATAATTAGATCAAAGGCTTCTATCGGAATAGCGGGGTTATAACTAATCTGTTTAGGTTGCTTATTAAAGCTGTTGTTATCAATCTCATAGCCTGAATGTTCATCCGCTTCATCATCCATCTCTTTACCTGAGAGCTGACTATAAAGGCGTTGAATAGTAGAGATAGTGACTTTTGTTTCATCTGCAATGCCTGCTGTACCTAAAATACTGACGTTATAAAGTTCGGTAAACTTACGTCCATCTTCAGGAACAGTGTATTGTTGGAATTCTTTTAAAGCTTGTCGCCCTAAGTTGCCTCTATCTACCAAAAATAATACGCGTTTTACTTTGCTGAATTTGGCCAGGCGATAAATTTGAGTAACAGCGGTATAGGTTTTACCTGCCCCTGTTGCCATTTGTAGTAGTGCACGTGGTTTCGCTTGTTTTAGACTATCTTCCATGCCTGTAACAGCTTCTATCTGGCAGTCTCGCAAACCATCTGTGTTAAGTGCAGGGATATGCTGTAATCTAGTTCTAAAAGTCGTGTCTTCTTTTAACCAACGATGACAGGTTTCTGGTTGATGAAAGTGAAATACAGTGCGGCTACGTGGTTTTGGGTCACGTTCATCTCGAAAGTAGATTTCTACATTAGTCGCTTCATATAAAAAAGGTAAGGGGTCTTCATCACCCACCCAACGACGAATATTTTTAGTTTGCGAGGTGGCATATCGCCCTGATTGCTCTGCGACTTGCCCTAGATTTGTGCCTTCTCGTTTTGCTTCAATAATACCGCAGGCTTTTCCATCGATAAACAGCATGTAATCGGCTGGACCCGTGTCGGTATCCATTTCTCTGACGGCAACACCGAGTGATTCGTACAGGTTTAATCGTTTTTTATCTTGGATTACCCAACCTGCCTGAATGAGCTTTTTTATCTATCTGTGCTCTTGCTTGTTGTTCGGGGGTACAACTGTCGTGCTCCATACGAATGATTTAATAGCTTCTTTATATCAAAAGATTATAGTGCTTACACAACCCATTGCAATGAATAGCTCTAAATTCATAAACTAAACTAGCAGAAACAAAAAAGGGCTATCTAAATAAATAGATAACCCTTTCTTTTGTATGGCGTCCCCAGGGGGGTTCGAACCCCCGTTACCGCCGTGAAAGGGCGGTGTCCTAGGCCTCTAGACGATGGGGACTAAGACTATTAATGTAAATGATATTGCTATCATCTTCCGACGTAACATAAAACAGCTTTTTCAAGCCGAAAAACTCAATTCCTATGAGTTTTAAATTGGCGTCCCCAGGGGGGTTCGAACCCCCGTTACCGCCGTGAAAGGGCGGTGTCCTAGGCCTCTAGACGATGGGGACCTTGAACTTTTTCAAACTAAAAACTTGGTGGAGCCAGGCGGGATCGAACCGCCGACCTCAACACTGCCAGTGTTGCGCTCTCCCAATTGAGCTATGGCCCCTTAGTTGAGTTCCATCATTATATACCTAAATCTAACTGTGTCTAGTTATTTTTTTCTTTTATGTAATTTATTGCATTCTCGAGACGTTTTAAAGTCTTTTCCCTGCCCAATAAAGATAAAGTAACATCAATAGACGGTGACATTCCTGCGCCACTGACTGCAACACGCAAAGGCTGTGCAACCTTACCTAATTTTAACTCTAAAGTTTCGGCTGTTTGCAAGACTATTTCATGTAACGCACCGCCTTCCCACTCAACCACACCATTAAAAGCATCTAATAAAGCCTGCAATGGCACGATAGCATCTGCTTTAAAATTTTTCTTTGCTGCTTTTTCATCATATTCAGTAAAATCTTGATAAAAATACAGGCTAGCGTCAACCATCTCAACCAATGTTTTACATCGTTCGCGTTGCGCCTTAACCAGCTCAACCAAAGCAGGGCCTTGCGTTGCGGCATCGATACCGCGCTGCTGCATATGCCATTCAAGATGCTTAGCGACCAGCTCAGGCTCACTATTCATAATATATTGATGATTAAGCCATAATAATTTTTCAGTATTAAATGCAGAAGCTGAAACATTAACCTGACTCAGATCGAACAACTCAATCATCTCTTCTATGCTAAATATTTCTTGATCGCCATGCGACCAACCTAATCTGACTAAATAATTTAATAGAGCTTCAGGTAAATAACCCTCATCACGATACTGCATTACGCTAACAGCACCATGGCGCTTTGATAATCTAGCCCCATCATCGCCTAAGATCATCGGCAAATGGGCATAATGCGGCAGCTCTGCACCTAGCGCTTTTAAAATATTTATTTGTCTTGGCGTATTATTAACATGATCATCACCGCGCACTACATGAGTGATACCCATATCCATATCATCAACTACAACGGTTAAGTTATACGTTGGCGTTCCATCCGTACGGGCAATAATTAAATCATCTAGTTCTTTATTGGCAACGACAATCTTACCCTTAACTAGATCATCAATGACCACCTCACCTTGGTCAGGGTTACGAAAGCGAATGACGCGATTTAACTCAGCTTTATCTTCAGAAATTTCACGGCATTTACCGTTATAACGTGGCTTTTCTTTATCTGCCATTTGTTGTTCACGTAAAGCTTCCAGCTCTTCTTTAGAGCAATAGCAATAATAAGCATCACCTTGATCTAGTAATTGCTGAATAATTTCTTTATAGCGATCGAAGCGATGCGTTTGATAAAAAGGCCCTTCTTCATAACCTAAACCCAGCCACTCCATACCTTCTAAAATTGCATCTACTGATGCTTGTGTTGAGCGTTCTAAATCAGTATCTTCGATACGCAAAACAAAGGTTCCGTTATTCTTTTTTGCATGCAACCAAGAAAATAAAGCAGTACGAGCACCGCCTACGTGCAAGTAGCCTGTTGGGCTTGGGGCAAATCGTGTTTTTACACTCATAGTTCTATATATTTATTTCTGTCTTAAAAATCGTTTGGAGTATTCTACAGGAATTTGTTTCGATGCTCTTAGGCGCATGCTTTTATAATCAAAAGCTATACCGCCTTTTGCTACTTCATTCCGACCTAAAATTGCCAGAGCCGTCCCATGCTTTTGTTTTGCTGCTTTTTCATACCATTCGGTTGCTTTATTATAATTCTGCTTAACACCTAAACCTCGATCATAGAGCGCAGCCATAAAAACCTGCGCCTCAACCATCTCTTGGTTTGCCGCTTTCAGCATCCAGTTCGCTGATTCTTGTGCGTCTTTATCTACTCCGTTTCGACCTAACTGATACATAGCTCCTATTTTAGCTTGAGCCAATGCATCCCCGCCCTCTGCTTGCTGTTTTATAGTAGAAAAAACATCAGCAAAACTATTCATGCTGATAACTAATAAGCAACCAGCAATTATTATTTGTACAACTTTCATCATTTCTCTCATTTAATTAATCCACAAGCCATTATTTCACGCTTAACACACATTTTGTAATGTTGCTTTCAAAAAAAAATAAAACTGTTAAAATCAATGTTTATTCTAACGTTTTTAGGAAGAAAATATGTTAAAGAAAATAATAATCCCTGCTGTATCCGTTACAGGCCTAGCTTTATTATCTGGTTGTGCAACTCAACAAGCAACCTCATACCCAAGCTTTACAGCGACTTCTGTTGGACAAAACAGCTCAACGGCTGATTTTAAACAAAAAACCGATACTTTATTTGTTGTCTTAGATGCATCTTCTTCTACTAACGCAGTTTATGACGGCAATTCTTCAGGTAACACAATATTTGACGTAGAAAAGCAAACTTTACATAACATCAATAAGTCTATTCCAGAAAACATTAAACTTTCCTCTGGTTTACGTACTTTTGGTTTTGGCTTTTGCTCAAATGATCTTGTGCAAGACATTAGCAGCTATTCAGCTAATGCCGTTCAATCAGGCCTTGACCAAGCACAGTGCGCTAGCGGCGGCTCTCCAATGGAAAATGCCTTATCGGCAGCAGCAACTGATCTTGACAAAGCACCTGGCAATATTGCTCTATTAGTTATTAGTGATGGTCACAACATATCGTCAAGAGCATTAACAGCTACACAGGCTTTAGAAGATAAATTTGGCGATCGTTTATGTGTCTACTCTGTTTGGGTTGGCAACCAAGAGAACCAAGACGGCAAAGCTTTCTTACAAGGCTTATCTGCTATCGCTGGCTGTGGAACTGGTTTCACAGCTGCAGAACTAAATTCTAGCCCTGCAGTTGCGTCATTTGTTGAAGGTATGTTATTTAATAAAACCGTTCTGACACCTGTCATCGCAACAGTTAATAATGATACTGATGGTGATGGCGTTATTAACAGCAGAGATAAATGCCCTGGCACCTCTAAAGGAGCGCATGTTAACTCTCAAGGTTGCTGGTCATTTAATGAACTTGAGTTCGGCTTCGATAAAGCTGAAATTCCAGCACAGTATGCTTCTTTATTTGACAATGCAGTACATATCTTGGAAGTAAACCCAAGCATGACTGTGCAAATTGAAGGTCACACTGATAGCCGAGGCGATGCTAACTATAACCAAGGCTTATCAGTACGCAGAGCACAAGCAGTTAAAGATCATTTAGTTAGTAAAGGCATTGATGCTAACCGTATAACCGTTAAAGGTTTTGGTGAGTCAAATCCTCTTGCTACTAATGATACGGAAGCTGGACGCGCAGAAAACCGTCGCGTAGGCTTTACTATTACTGGTAGATAAAAAACCAATAGCTCCAACAAAAAATCCCCTGTTACTTTAGTAGTAACAGGGGATTTTTTATGTCTTAAATTCCAAATTTAATACCAACACCTAATCCATCTGGCGTAACCTCTCGGTCTTTATTTTCCTTATGTGGCGATTCAAAATGAGCATCCAGCTCTATATCCAACTCCTCCTCTTTAGATTCAAAAATGCCTCGAATATCTAATGTTTCATCCTTTCTGTGCTTAATAATAACTGGAGCGTACTTTTTCATCGTCCAATGCAAAGAAAAATCCAAAGCTTTAGCTTCATCATCCCCTGCATTAACGCAACCCTCGAACAAAGCAAAACCAGTCAATAAAATAACTGACACCTTCATCGTGCGTGCGGCATACGCCCCCCTTCGGTTTTTATTTACCTACGCTAATCACCTTTAAACCGCCCATATAAGACTGTAGTGCTTCCGGAATATTAATATCACCTTCTGCAGTCTGATTATTTTCTATCACAGCAACTAAAGTACGGCCTGCGGCTAAACCCGAACCATTTAAAGTATGCACTAATTCCGGCTTACCTGTTTCAGGGTTACGCCAACGCGCTTTTAAACGACGCGCTTGAAAATCTTTAAAATTACTGCACGAAGAAATTTCTCTAAAGGTATTTTGACCAGGCAACCAAACTTCTAAATCATAAGTTTTAGCCGAAGAAAACCCAGTATCTCCTGCGCATAACAATACCTTACGGTACGGTAAGTTTAACTTTTGCAATATAGCTTCAGCATGTCCTGTTAAGTCTTCATGCGCTTGCTCAGACTCGCTTGCTCTCACCACTTGCACTAATTCAACTTTTTCAAACTGATGCTGACGAATTAAACCGCGCACATCCCGACCATAAGCACCCGCCTCACTACGAAAACACGGCGTATGCGCGACCATTTTCATTGGCATATCCGTATTATCAACAATCTCATTGCGCACGATATTAGTCACAGGCACTTCAGCGGTAGGAATTAAATATAAATCCGGGTCAGAGCTTACTTTAAATAAATCGTCGGCAAACTTAGGTAATTGCCCCGTACCATACAAACTATCGGCATTAACAATATAAGGCACATAAGTTTCTTCATAGCCGTGATCATCAGCATGTGTATCTAGCATAAATTGAATCAAAGCTCTTTGCAGACGAGCAATATTACCTTTCAATGCAACAAAACGCGCGCTAGTAATTTTAGCCGCCACTTCAAAGTCCATGCCTTTGTGTAATGCACCTAAATCAACATGGTCTCTCACTTCAAAATCAAACTGAGGCGCCTCGCCCCAACGACTCATTTCAACATTATCATCTTCGCTTTTACCTGCCGGCACAGCAGTATCAAGAATATTAGGTAAACTCTCCATCAAAGCTTGCATTTTCGCCTGCACACCAGCAAGCTCAATCTCAGCCTCTTTCAATTGATCGCCAAACCCCTGCACTTGATCCAGTAAAGGCTGCACATCCTCGCCTTTTGCTTTCGCTTGGCCAATCGCTTTCGAGCGAGAATTACGTTCATTTTGTAATTCTTGAGTTTTAACTTGTATTGCTTTACGTTTATTTTCTAAATCAGTATAAAAATCAGCATCGAAATCAATAGCTCGTCTTTTTAGTTGCACTTGCACAGATTCAAGATCTGATCTAAATAATTGCGGGTCTAACATGTTAATTGTTACCTTTTAGTTTTTTTAATTAGGATTAAGAAATAATCTCTTATGCTTTAAATATGCGCCGTAGCAGGCCAACTCACAATATGCTTAAGGTCTAACTTAGCTTTAAGCGTGGCAATGATGCTTTCTACCTTTTCTGGCTCATCATGAAATTCAATAATAATCGGTAATTCCAAGGATAAACTCAATAACGATGAAGTATGTAATTCTCCTGTCGAACCAATACCAGCAATACCTCTGATTACTGTGACGCCGGCGACTTCCTCGTGCTGTAAAATTTTCAAGGTTTGATTTAAATGATCATGACCTTCTAAGGTATAAACACGCGCAATAGTAATTTCCCTTTGACTCATAATTGCTTACCTACCAATAAACTTATCCACAGAGAAAACAAACAAACTAAAGTATTCGCTAAAAATACGCCTAGCATTAAATTCACATGTGTTTTTATAGAAAACCCGCCCTCGATAAGGTGCAAAATCAAATATAATCCAGACAAAGTAATAAACACCCCCACCAAAACGACAGCAATAGCGACTTTATACTCTTCAATAATATCGACTTTTTGCATCAAGGTAGTCGCAATGAGACCGATCAAAAAAATACCTATCGCATTAACTACTAACAAGGCATACGGGAACATCCATTCGGTGCCGCGCGCAACACCCCCTGAATACATAAATAATGACCTTGCCATGAGTAGTCCTATCCAGACTGCAAATAAACAAGCAAAAATACTAATCGCTATATTTAATAGCGCCTTAGATATATTGCCTTGCTCAAGTAAATAAATAGTCTCTAATGAAAAAGTAGAAAATGTCGTGAACGCACCTAAAAAACCAACCAAAATCGCAGCGCGGTATTCAAGGCTAATAGGGATACGCTGCAAAATTAGCGCTTCGGTCAATAAGCCAATAAAAAAAGAACCAATAATATTAACAGCCAATGTACCGTAGGGAAACCCTCGACCTAACCACTGATAAACTCCAGAAGACACTAAGAAACGCAGAACCGCGCCACCCGCGCCACCAAAAGCAACGGCAATTAATGAGTTCATGTCAGGCCCGATTAAATTTTAATAAAATGCTCACGATAATGCTTTAATTCTTCAATCGACTCAATAACATCCTCCAAAGCTTGATGCGTTTCTTTTTTCTTAAATGATTCTTTCACTTCAGGAGCCCAGCGTGCAGCCAATTCCTTCAATGTAGAAACATCTAAATTTCGATAATGAAAAAACTCTTCTAATTGACGCATACGGCGATATAAAAAACGTCGATCTTGACCAATACTATTACCGCACATAGGCGACGTACCGGCAGGCACCCACTGCTTTAAAAACTCAATAGTTTGCTGCTCAGCTTGCGCATCATTAATTGCCGAAGCTTTAACTCGCTCAATAAGTCCAGATTGACCATGATGCTCTTGATTCCAATCATCCATAGCAGAGAGAGCAGCATCACTTTGATGCACAGCCAGCACAGGGCCTGTCGCCAACACATTCAAGTATTTATCAGTTACTATCGTTGCTATTTCAATAATTAAATCATTATCTGGGTCCAAGCCCGTCATTTCTAAGTCAATCCAGATAAGATTTTCTGCATTTTGAGTCATTTACTCAGTCCATATATTCATTTAAAGTTGCGGTAAATTGTAGCATTGGCTAATCTGTATGGCTAATGCTCAACTAAGCCCTTTTTTAACTCTTTAAATTTATCCACAAATGAATACTTTTACTTATATATTTTTAATCGCACTGGTGCTCTCTTATTCCGTGCAATTTTGGCTATCCAAACGCCAAGCAAGCTATGTACTCAAACATCGCGATCAAGTACCCGAAGCTTTCACAGAGTCTATCACCTTAGAGGCGCATCAAAAAGCAGCCGATTACACCGTAGAAAAAGGCAAGCTAGGCGATATCGATAGCGTCGTCGGTATCGTTTTCTTATTACTTCTCACGCTCGGTGGTGGTATTAGTTTAGTTTTTAACTTTTGGGCAGGCTTTGAATTCTCACCCATCGCTGCAGGAATTGCCTCATTAGCAAGTATCTTCTTCCTGATGTCCTTATTTGAACTACCGACAACACTGTATCAAACTTTCGTTATCGAAGAAAAATATGGCTTTAACAAAAGCACTATGAACCAGTTCATCAAAGATCAACTGATGCAACTTGCTTTAGTTGCAGTTATTGGCCTGCCTTTATTAGCTTTAATTTTATGGGTTATGCAAGCAATAGGTGACACATGGTGGATCTGGACATGGGCGATTTTAATGAGCTTTTCATTACTAATGAGCTGGCTTTATCCTACCGTTATTGCGCCCTTATTTAATGACTTTACGCCCTTAGAAGAGGGCACATTAAAAGAACGCATTAATCAATTACTGGATCGTTGTGGTTTTAGTAGTAATGGTATTTTCATTATGGATGGTTCAAAACGTTCTGGTCATGGTAATGCTTACTTCACTGGCATGGGCAGCAATAAACGCATCGTATTTTTTGATACACTTGCTGAATCATTAGATGATGATGAAATGGAAGCCGTACTAGCACATGAACTCGGTCACTTTAAGCGCAAACACGTTATTAAAATGCTAGTGGCTAGCTCAATTATGAGCTTGATTAGCCTAGGTGTACTAGGCTGGCTAATTACTCAAGAGTGGTTCTTTACTGGCTTAGGTGTCAATACAGCTTCTAATGCTGCTGCTTTATTGCTATTTATGCTGGTTTCGCCTGTCTTTACTACCTTTATGACGCCAATTAGCGCCTATTTCCAACGTAAGTTTGAGTTTGAAGCTGATGATTTTGCTGCCGAACATGCGCAAGCAAGCAAATTAATCAGTGGACTAGTAAAACTATATAAAGAGAATGCCAGCACTTTAACACCAGATCCTTTATTTTCTGCCTTTCATTATAGTCATCCACCTGCTGCAATTCGTATTGCGCATTTAGAACCTAAATTATAAGCACAAGCTAAACCTACAACACAAAGGCCACAGAGAATCCATTGTATATTTTCTCTGTGGCCTTTATGCTTTCTATAATGCAGTAAAATCTCACCTATTTACCCACATGACAGAACTTTATTCAGGCCTCGTTATTTCCCACCTAGGCCAAGGTATCGCAGTTGAAGTCAATAACGAAATCATCCTTTGTCAGACACGCAGAAAGCTAGAAACCGTTGCCGCTGGAGATAGAGTTAAGCTTATTATTGTCGCGCCAGAGCAAGGTCGGATCGAAGAGCTTCTTCCGCGCCACTCACTCTTAGAGCGACCCAATAAAGGCAAAAAAACACGCCCTGTTGCGGCTAATATCGACCAAATTTTTGTGGTTTTTGCTACGGAACCATATTGTGACTTCTTATTAATTGATCAGTATTTGGCCATCTGTGAAAACCGCAATATTGATGCTCTACTGATCTATAACAAGGCAGATTTAATCGCATCTGACAGAATAGAAAACGAACTCGAAACTTATACCAAACTTGGTTATCCATTATTTCGTGTCAGTGCGCTAGATAATATCGGTATCGATCAATTAAAGCAGGCCTTAACAAATAAAATTAATATCTTCAGCGGCCAGTCAGGTGTTGGAAAATCATCACTAACCAATTCACTTATTCCTGATAAAAACCTAAAAACTAATACGGTTTCTGAAACAACCAAACATGGCAGACATACGACAACTGCGGCAACTCTATATCACTTACCTGATGGCGGAGATTTAATTGATAGTCCAGGAGTGGCAATTTTTGGTTTAGCAGGGCTTTCTGAGGGACAATTAGCTTATGGCTTTAGAGAGTTCCAAGCTCATTTAGATCACTGTCAATTTAATGATTGCAGCCATGTACAAGACAAAGGCTGTGCAGTACGTGCAGCGGTAGAGAGCGGCGTTATTTCTGAAATACGTTATCAACGTTTTCTAAAGTTGCGCGAAAAAATGTAACCTTAAAATAATTCAATATCTGAGTCGTCTTCAACAGGCATTTCTATATCCATATCCTCATAAAAAACCACCTGGTTACGACCCGACCCTTTTGCATGATATAAAGCCTTGTCCGCATAATCCAATAAACTTGCTGGCAGGGCATTACTGTCAATATGGGTCACACCAATACTTACTGTGACACGTCCCACAGTTGGAAATTTAAATTGGGCAATGGCTTCTCTAAAACGCTCAAAAACCTCTTTAGCTGAGACCATATCGACGAGATTCAAGATCACTATAAATTCTTCGCCGCCAAAACGAAATAAGAAGTCATTATAGCGAAAGCTTTTTTCCATAATTTGGCTAAAATGCAGTAAAACTTCATCGCCATATAAATGCCCAAAAGAATCATTCACCGCTTTGAAATGATCAATATCCAGCATGGCAATCCAAGACCCTTTATCTTGCACTGCATCACTTAAATGGTGCTCGCGAAAATACTCACAAACCTGAAACAAACGCATATCAAAAGACTGCCTATTTGGTAAACGCGTCAGCAAATCACGCTCTTTATTATCATGCAGTTGCACTTGATTAGCGTAAATAGCTAATAAGCACTGACACAACTCGATCAGTCGATCGCTAATTTTAGCTTTAAGCAGTATCGTTCTATCCGGACCAATAGAGTTAGGAGCATGCAATAATACTAATCGCTCAGATTGATGCTCAACCACTTGAACATCAGTAACTATAACCACAGTATTCAATAAATCCGCAAACTCATCATGGTGCTCAATTGTTGCAAAGTCCACAGGAAAACGACGAACCACTCTTTCCACGGCACTATTGTCACCCGTTCTCACCTGTTTCCCAGCATAAACCTCATAAATAGCCACCTGCTGCACTCCAGATAGCGCCCCTAGAATGACGTCCATTTCTTTGGTTAAAGCGTTGAAATCACTTTGTCGTGTTAAACGCTCAGCCCACTCAAAAGCCTGCTTTGCAGTCACATTACTTAGCATTATATTACCCGGCGGGCCATGCCATAGGACGGCCACCTAATAAGTGTAAATGCAAATGATAAACCTCTTGCCCGCCTTCATTATTGCAGTTAATAACGGTACGGTAGCCTGCTTCGGAAATACCTTCTGTTGCTGCAATCTGCGCAACCGTTTGCAATAAATGTCCTGCAAGTTTTGTATCCTGCAAATCATTTAAAGTCGCCACATGCTGTTTAGGAACAACTAAGATATGAGTCGGCGCTTTAGGGCTAATATCTCTAAACGCGAGAACTTGCTCATCTTCGTAAACTACATCAGGCTTAATTTCCCCAGTAACCATTTTACAAAACAAACAATCTGTCATAGCTCTATCCTATTCAATTTCACGACGCCCACTAAAGGCATGCGCCAACGTACTACTATCAATAAATTCGAGTTCACCACCTACAGGCACACCATGCGCGAGACGACTAACTTTCACATGATGAGCTAAAGCTAACTGAGCAATAAAATGCGCAGTTGCTTCGCCTTCGACCGTAGAGTTGGTTGCCAGAATAAGCTCGGTTATTTGCTGACTCGCTAATTGCTGCTCAAGCTGATCTATGCCGATTTCATCAGGACCAATACCATCTAAAGGCGATAAGCGACCATTTAAAACAAAAAACACACCCTGATATTCTGTCGCTTGATTAATAACCCAAACATCTGCCGGACTTTCGACTACACAAACCAAATACTGATCACGTGTAGGGCTAGCACAAATACTGCATAATTCATGCTCAGTTAAAGTACGACATTTTTTGCAATTACCCAGCTGATCGGCTGCCAACTGCAATGCTTTAGCTAAATTATCAGCCCCACCTCGGTCTCGTTGAAAGAGGTGTAGTGCCATGCGTTGCGCTGACTTAGGTCCAACTCCAGGTAAACAACACAAGGCATCAATGACTTCAGTTAATAAGCCTTGTTTTTGCATATTTAAAATGGCATTTTAAATCCAGGAGGAATAGGCATGCCGGCAGTCACATCACCCATTTTTTCTTTTTTTATTTTAGCAACTTTACGCACTGCATCATTAATCGCAGCAGCGACTAAATCCTCTAGCATTTCTTTGTCATCACCCACTAAAGTATCATCAATGGAAACTTTACGCACTTCCCTTTTGCCCGTCATTAGAATACTAACCATCCCCCCACCAGACTCGCCAGTTACTTCTATGTTTTCAAGTTCAGATTGAGCTTTCTGCATGTCTTCTTGCATCTGCTGAGCTTGTTGCATAATGTTGCCAAGTGCGCCCTTCATTAAATTCTCCTAATCATTATTTTGAACTGGCTCGATTGAACCAGGAATGACACGAGCATCAAAATTTGCTTTCAATGCCTGTATGTTTTCATCATTATCAATAGTATCAACAGCCTCCTGTTGACGGTTAATTTTATCTTTTTGTATTTGCACAGCCGGTGTATCTGCAACAACCGCCTCTGTTTTAATTACTAATTTTAGTGGCCGCCCATAATAAGCTTGCACAGCTACTTGTAATTTCTCTTCGGAACGAGGGCTTCTAATTTGCGCCTGCCTAGGATCCAAAGTCAAGCGGCACTGCAGCTCATCAACCCCTTCTAAAATACAATTATTCGCTAATTCACGAGTTAGTCCGACAACTTTCATTGCTGCCACTATTTCATGCCACGATTGCTGGCCCCTAGGGGGCATAGTTTGAACATCTGCAGCTGATGGGGCAACAGGTTTCGACTGCAAATTTCCAGCTTCATCAGTAACAGCCTCTGGCCTGAACACTGGCGCTTGCACCATTTCAGGACATGACTTTTGCGCAATGGTTGGAGTGACTTTTTGCACGCTTACACTATTCTTTTGTGGATTAAATGCAAGCATTCTTAGCAAGACCATCTCAAAACCAGACTTTGGGTCTGGAGATAAGCTTAAATCTTTTTGCCCCATTAAGGCAATTTGATAATACAGCTGTAATTCTTCAGCAGAAAATAACGGACTGAGTTCACGCAAGATATCAGCATCATCCGACTCCACCATAGCAGGAACCTGCTGAACCAATGCTAAGCGATGTAAAACATGTAACAGTTGCTGCAATATACTGGCAAAATCAGGCGTTAACTCAGCCATTTCATTGACCTTATGCAGTACGCCTGCGGCATTATTCTCCGCTAAGCTACGCAGCAAATCTTCTACTGGCTGCTGAGCAATTGTACCCAACATATGACTAACTGTTTCCGTACTGATCACATCATTACCATAGACTATGGCTTGATCTAATAAGCTAAGTCCATCACGCATACTACCATCAGCTGCACGCGCCAGTAAACGCAAAGCACTAGTTTCAAATTCGATTTTTTCTTCACCGAGAATATAAACCATTTGCTCACTAATTTGACCAATTGATAGTCGCTTTAGATTGAATTGTAAACAACGGGATAAAACAGTGACAGGGATTTTTTGTGGATCAGTAGTCGCCAGTAAGAACTTAACATGCTCAGGCGGCTCTTCTAAGGTTTTGAGTAAAGCATTAAAACTATGCCCTGAGAGCATATGCACTTCATCAATTATGTAAACTTTGTATTTTCCACTATTCGGAGCATATTGCGCGTTATCTAATAAATCACGAGTATCTTCGACTTTAGTACGGGAAGCGGCATCAACTTCGATTAAATCAAGAAAGCGCCCTTCATCCAAAGCCGTGCAGACAGCACAAACCCCGCAGGGATTATAATCTTGAAGATTTTCACAGTTGATTGCTTTTGCTAAGATCCTAGCAATAGTAGTTTTTCCTACACCGCGAGTGCCTGTGAATAAATAAGCATGGTGTAATCGGTTGTTCTGTAAAGCATTAATCAATGATTGACTAACATGCTCTTGACCAACAATTTCGGTGAAATTATGCGGACGCCATTTTCTAGCGAGAACCTGATGATTCATGGCTGCGTGGTAGATTTTTAGATTAGGCGGCTACCATGCCAGCCACATCTCGGCACACGAATCTTCTGCTACCGTTGCTCCCTTCCGGGCCTGGCGGAGTTTACAGAATATCGTTGCGAGAGGACCGACACAGCAACCATAATGTCGACAACCACTAGCGTTGAAGAACAGCTATTATGCGTTATCTATTTTTAGATTTCAAGGGAAATTTTTCTTAATTATAAAACACCAAAACTAACAAGCACATAGGTTATATGTATTCGACGCAAACACCGTAACAAGTGAAAAATATTGCTGTATTTACCTTAATATCAACGCGCAAAACTTAATTCAACACGCCGATTTTTCGCCTGACCTTTTCGCGTACGATTACTTGCAATGGGCTTTCTTTCACCATAAGCTCGCACAACCAACTTATCTGCTGATACGCCTTGAGCTTCCAAATAACGCTTAACAACCTCACCGCGCTTTTGCGCGACAACCATATTATTCGCCTTACGCCCCATACCATCGGTATGACTATTAATGATCAGCGCTTTTGTTTGGTACTGCATATACTGAGCAACCAAGTCTAAGCGCTGCTTCTCTTTAGCGGTCAAATGTAAACTACCTTTATGAAACCAAAACATTTTCAAAACATCAGGACCAAAAACATGCACTCGAAACGTTTTGTCATTGCTTTCTAACTCTTTAGCTGAAAATCCAGACTGTACTGCAATTCGTGATTTTTGAAGACCTTGCTTTACCAGTAAATTAACAATTTTTTTCGCCCTAGATTTAAATAAGCGCCCGTCCGCCTTACCTATGCTTTGCGTATCACTAGCTATTACTAGCTTAGTATTTTTTATTACCTGCATGTACTCAACTATCTTCTCAATAAGCACAAAGTCTTGTTTATTAATTTCCTTACCTGCCTCAGAAAAATAAAACACCTTATCCTGTAAAGATTTCATTGCATAAGGTAATAACTGCTTTCTGCAAGCAATAAACTGGGTATACGCCGCAGGAAAGTTAACTGCAGAAACAGTGACCTTTACTTGCTCAACTGGCTTTTCTTGATAAGTATTTACATAAGTAAAAGTGGGAAAATCAGTACCGAGCAAAACATCAATCATTGCTTCAGCATCAACACCAAACACCGAAAGATATTTTGACTGGGCACGCTGCTCTATATAGACCGAATAGCTTTTTAAATACGTAAATTCATGTCGCCACGGGGCAGGCAGTGCTGATAAGTTTGCCTCACTAACCACGAACCCTTGGTTGCGCGCTTGATAGACACCAAACTGCAATGGCTCTTCTGGATGCAGGGAAAAAAATGCTTCACCGTAACTTGGAATTGCTTGAGTTAAATCGCATGCGGTTCTACTCGACTTACTTTCCCAAAAAGCACTTAAAATATCAGCCGAGTATTCCACCGCCCAAAGAGGCCGATGCATAACAAAGAAACAGGTAAAAATAAAAGCAAGTAGATATTTAGACATAATAATAACCTCTCAGATATTTGGGTTATCGGCCTAGTAGGATTTTTATTGAATGTAATAACAGATTAATTGGAGCGACTTCCATGCACTTTAATCAATAAAGCAGCCTCTTCCCGACTTAAGCCGCAATCTTTGATTAACTCTTGCTCTCCAGCACCGGAACGAACTCTTTGAATCACACTATGATAAGGCGATGCTTCTGACTCTTTATGCTCGTAATCACCTAGTTTATCAAGCAAATCAGCCATTTGCTCTGCACTCATAGCAATACGCGAATCAACAGTAACAGCAGCGGAACATAATCCCGCAATGTCTTTAGACATACTGTCGACCTGTTCAGCTAAAACTTGATTAATGCTTTTTAATTTTCGCTGCTCTAATGCTAGCCACAAAAACCCTAAACCAAGCAAAGAAAAGCACAAGGCAACAATGACGAGTAAATCAATATCCATCAAACAATTTCATCAATATGTTGTACATCATCTGCATCATCACCTAGTTGTACTTGCTTTTTTTCTGCTTTAGAACGGGAGTTCTGGTTGTTTTTTCTATCTTTATCACGACGAATTTTAACCGGCCGAACAATAGGTGTAGCTGGGGAAATCGGTTCAATATCAATCATGATTTACTCCTTCGCTTTTAATTATAAAAACAATATCGCATAGATAATCACTAATCTTATAATACGCTTAAATAACTTAGAACATATCTAACTCTTCATTTTCTTCATCGCTTAAAAACTTATTTAAATCCACCAAGATCAATAATTCATTTTCTCTACTGGTTACACCCTGTATATATTTAGAACTCTCATCATTCCCGACATTCGGTGCAGTCTCAATTTCAGAAGCTCTTAAATCAACCACCTCTGCGACGCTATCCACCATAATACCGATAATATGCTGATCTGTTTCAATAATCACAATACGTGTCGCATCATCCTGATCCTTAGACATCAAGCCAAAGCGGTTACGTGTATCAATCACAGTAACAACATTACCACGCAAATTAATGATACCTAAAACATAAGAAGGCGCACCAGGCACTGGAGCTATCTCAGAAACTCTTAAAACCTCCTGTACTTGCATTACATTAATGCCGTACTTTTCTTCACCTAAACGAAAAGTCACCCACTGCATTATAGGGTCATTTTGATTGCCATCACTCTTACTCATGCTTATGCCGCCCAATTATTAAAGTTTAAACACATTTATTCTAAATAAATTATATACCTAATTTAAATACTAGCGGATCTTTTCCGCTTAGGCACTAACTCATTAATATCCACTATTACTACTAGCTGCTCGATAACCGTTCCAACCAGCCAAGGCTTATTTTTCCTATCTGTACGCCAACGAATTTTTTCCGGCGCCAGCTTGGAAACTGTTAGTAACTCATCACAGGCCAAACCCCATTGAGCATCTTCAGTCAAAATAACATTAGTAAAAGGTTGCTGCTGATAATCCCTTATTCCCGCGCGATTTTTTCCCTGTACCAAATAGGCCATATTTAATATGCCAATTTTTTGCTCTGCTTCAGCCTTTAAACCCATAAACCAAAGTGGCTGTTGAGGGATTTTTGTTACCTTTCCATCAAATTTTATAGCTCGAGATAAATCCGTTAACGGCGCAGCTAAAACTAAATTCCCTACTTTAAAAAATAATGCCGAGAACTCATCCTGAGCATATTTAGGCATAACAGATAATGCCTTCAGCGCTGCACCCGAAGCCACTTCAACAACAAGTTCAGACTGCTGCTCTTGCTTTTTAATCGGTATAGTTTGAAGCCTAACAATCGGAGAAACTACTTTTTTAACTTGTTGCTCTTTTTCTTCAATACGTTCTGTAGACGGTATTTCAGCAAGCATTGTCGCCAAATAAGAATCTAGTGCAAGCTCTTGCTCTACAATTTGCTTAACCGCAACAGGGCGGCTTACTTTATTCATGAAACAGCGATCTTAGCTTGCTTATCTTTCTGCAATAATTCATCCAGCAAATTAGAATAACTCGCAACAGCCTTAGACGTAGGATCATAAATAGAGGCAGGAATTCCCATGCTACTGGCTTCACGTAATTTAGTATCAACCGGCACAAAAGAATGCCAAGCATTATCTGGGTATTTGTTACGCAAGAAATTTAAACTCTCAGTACCTGCTTTAGTACGCTTATCGTACATTGTTGGAATAATTTTATAGCCAGGCGCCTGCTTTCTGGACTTATAAACCATCTGAATAGTACGCACCATTCTATCTAGGCCCTGTAATGCCAAAAATTCGGTAATCACGGGCACTAGCAAGTACTCACAAGCCGCTAGGGCATTAATCATTAACACACCCAACATAGGTGGACTGTCAATAATAACATAATCATACTCATCAGCGACTTCCGCTAATGCATTAGAAATAACCAAGCCCATACCACCCAAAGAAGCGACTTGCCTATCTAGTGTTGCGATAGCGGTTGCCGCTGGCAAAATAGACAAGTTATCAAATTCCGTTTTTATAATATAAGGCCTAGGGTTGTAATCCTTGACTTTGCGACTGGCATTATGAAATAAATTATAGACACTAGCCTGAGTTTCATCAGGGTTTTGCTTAAAATAACTGCTTAAAGAGCCATGTGGATCTAGGTCGACTAACAATGTCCTATACCCCCAGGATGACAATAGCCCACCCAAGGTGACTACCGTTGTCGTTTTACCTACCCCACCTTTCTGATTAGAAACTGACCAAATTTTCATAATTGACACTCATTTATGAACAGCGAGTTAATGTATTTGCTCACTATAAAAGTAAAGAAGCTATAAAGACTCACCATGCTCAATAAACGCTTTGGCAAAAACTTACTCCACGACCTCTTTTGTCCGTGCATTATCTTTGCCACCATACCGAGCGAGCGAATTAGAAATCAAGACCAAAGTAACTCGTCTATTCTTGAAGCGCCCTTCCGCTGATTTATTATCTGCAATTGGATGATTATCTCCATAGCCTACTGCAGCTAATCTAGCAGGATTCGTGCCACTATAAACCAGCTCACGCGCCACACTCACAGCTCGAGCAGACGATAAGTCCCAATTAGAAGGAAACTCAATTGTTTCTATCGGTATATTATCTGTATGACCCTCAACATAAATAACGTTTGACGTGGCCTGCAAAACTTCGCTAATCTTTTTTAACACTGGGGTAGCCTTAGACTGCAAAGCCGCATCACCACTGGCAAACAATAGCTCACTTTTAATCTCAATTTCCACCCACAAGTCATTTTTTTTGACTTCAACTAAATCATCTTCAATAAAGGACTCTAATGCAGATGCAAATTGCTCTGCAATACGCCCTAACCTACGCCGCTCCTCCAAGACTTCCTCAGATATCTCAACATCGCGCAGCTCTTCTTCGGTAATAAAGTGATCTAATACAATCGGCTCAATAGTACTCGTAGCAGGCTTCCCTAAAGAAATAGGAAGAGATGAATCTCCCTCTCCTTCTGTTAGTTCTGAAGTAGATTGCTTAGCACCTTTACGCTCAAAAGCTTCACTCATTGAATCAGATAATACGCGATACTTACCTACATTCACCGAAGAAATGGCATACATCACCACAAAAAAAGCAAATAGCAGAGTAATAAAGTCCGCATAAGAAATTAACCATCGATTATGATCCTCAGGTGGCTCAATACGCTTTTTTCGTCTACGTGCCATTATTCTGACGCCTAATTAAGTCGCTGCGTGTAAAAAACCTGACAGCTTTAACTCGATATTCCGCGGGTTTTCGCCTTCAGCAATAGCAACAATGCCAACCATCATCATTTCTCTTGAATTAGACAAATCATAAGCATGGGCTTTTAGTTTTGCAGAAATTGGCAAAAATGTTAAATTTGCCAAACTGACACCATAAATAGTTGAAACAAAAGCCGTTGCAATGCCCACACCCAGCATACCAGGATCAGAAAGGTTCTGCATAACCTGAATCAAGCCCATTACTGAGCCAATAATCCCCATAGTAGGGGCGTACCCCCCCATCGATTCAAAAACCTTTGCAGCCTGGAAATCACTATATTCCTTAGTATCTAAATCAACCTCCAAGCATTCTCGAATAATTTCCGGCTCATTACCATCCACTAGCAACTGCAACCCTTTTCGGGCAAAAAATTCACGTTCATTATCAGCAACTGCCTCTAAACCTAGCAAACCTTCTTTTCTGGCAAGCGAGCTCCAAGCAACAATTTTATCAATCTCAGCGCTTAGGTTAATTTTTTGCGGTACAAAAACCCAAACCAATATTTTCGCAGCCCTCAATATGACTTTTGGTGGGTACTGAAACAAAACAGCCCCTAAAGAGCCACCTAAAACAATAACCAGAGCTGGGCCGTTCAGCAAAGAGCCTAAGCTACCCCCACCTAAAATATTGCCACTGACAATAGCCCCAAGACCAATGAATATGCCTAATATACTAAAAAAGTCCATTAATTAATTTCTCTGAAAATTTGCATCAACTCAACTAGCGTACATATTTCTGCCACAACACCTGCATCTACTACAGCTTTAGGCATACCATAAATAGTACAACTTGCCTCATCTTGAGCCCAAATTTCTGATCCTGCTTGCTGCATTATTTTTGCCCCTTCTCGCCCATCTGCACCCATACCTGTTAAGACAATAGCCAAAGCTTTGTTTTTGTATACTTGTGCAACTGATGCTAAAGTCATATCTGCACAAGGGCTGTAAATATCGCCAGCCGCCTTAGGCTTCAAAACAATAAATTTCTTTCCTGCTCGTGCTTCAACTTCTATTTGTTGCCCACCTGGCGCCAAAAGCGCCACGCCAGGAAGTAATTCGTTATGATTAACGGCTTCTCGCACCTGTACCTTACACAGCGCATTTAAGCGCTCCGCAAAGCTACTAGTAAAATTACCTGGCATATGCTGCACTAGTAAAATAGGAATAGGACACTGAGCAGGAATTTCCGTCAAAATTTTCTGTATAGCAACCGGCCCACCTGTAGAGGCAACAATCACCAATAACTCAAACTCATAGCGCTTTAACTTCCGCCTAGAAATAGTATGCAGTGATTGTTCTAGATGGGATTTAAGAACTCGAGTTTTCGGTCTTTTAATTCTTTCCGCTTGCAAGGCAACACTGCGTACTCGACTTTTTAATATACGCCGAGCAACCTCATAATCACCATTAATTTCATTAAACTGCTTAGGTAAAAAATCAATTGCTCCAGCATCCAAAGCATCCAAGGTTGCTTGCGCCCCAACATGCGTAGATGCAGAAAACATCAAAATAGGCGTAGGCGTTTCCGCCATAATTCGCTTAACCGCAGTAATACCATCCATGATAGGCATCTCCACATCCATAGTAATCACATCCGGCTCTGTCGTTGCCGCTAGAACAATTGCTTCGCTACCATTTTTAGCCATTCCAACAACTTTAAACTGCCCACCTTCTTGAAGAATTTCAGCAATTCTCTTACACATAAAAAGGGAATCATCGACAATAAGAACCCGAATAGACATGCTTTTATCCTTAATCGGCCTTATATTTATATATGATAAGGAATGAGGGTTTAATAATACCCGAAAGTATCGCGCAGAATTTTGGCTTCACGGGTGAGTTAGGAAACGGGCGCAAGCGAGCTACACAACTGTTTTTCTAGCGCGGTCGTGGAGTCAAAAGACAAGTCAGACTCGGGTATTATTGAATTCTCGCTCCTAAGCAGCACCATTCAAGCAATCACTAGCTTATTAGCTAACATACTTCTTCATCATCCCTGGTACATCCAGAATCAAGGCAATTTGCCCATCTCCGGTAATCGTCGCACCAGCCAAACCATCAAGCCCATGTAATTTAGCACCCAAAGCCTTAATAACAACCTCTTCCTGGCCAATTAACTGATCCACAACAAAACCTATTTGTCGACCACCTGAATTAACCACCACGACATGCCCATTCCCGTTTTTATTAGCAACATAACCCATATCATTCACTAACCAATCACTTAGATAAAACAAAGGCAAGGCTCTATTACGCACCATAATGACCATTTGCCCATCAACCACCTTGGTTGCGCCTAAATCTAAGTCCAATATCTCCAGAACACTCGCCAAAGGCAAGGCAAAAGCTTGGCCACCAAGCTTAACCATTAAAGTAGGCATAATAGCTAAAGTAAGAGGCACTTTAATAATAATAGTGCTTCCAACACCTTCTACTGAGTCAATCTCAACCGTACCATTCATTTGTGCAATACGCGTCTTGACGACATCCATACCCACCCCACGCCCAGAGACATCAGAAATTTCTGTTTTAGTTGAAAAACCAGGGGCAAAAATTAAATTAAAACATTCTTTATCATCCAACCTAGCTGCCGACTCTTCATCCATTAGTCCTTTAGTTACAGCAATACCGCGCAGATGATCGGCATTCATACCTTTGCCATCATCTTTAATCCTTAACTCTATATGATCGCCTTCTTGCGATGCTGTCAGAATCACGGTACCTTCTCGCTTTTTACCTGCAGCTTCGCGATCTTCAGGCATTTCAATACCATGATCTACAGCATTACGAATTAAATGCACTAAAGGATCAGCTAAAGCTTCAACTAAATTCTTATCAAGGTCTGTTTCCTCTCCGACCAGCACTAATGCAATTTCTTTTTTCAAGCTACGCGCTAAATCTCTAACAACACGAGGAAAGCGACCAAAAACCTTTTTAATCGGCTGCATCCGTGTTTTCATAACGGCTAACTGTAAATCAGCGGTAACAATATCTAAATTACCGACCGCTTTGACAATATCTTCATCGCCTTTTTCTACAGCAAGCGTTTGAAACCGATTTCTCACTAAAACCAGCTCCCCCACCATATTCATAATATTATCTAGTGTCTGAGTATCAACTCGCACTGTTGTTTCAGCTTGGGGCACATTCTTAGTTGGCTCAGCTTTCTTAACTCTAGGCTTAGCTGCAGCTACAGGTGCTGGCGTTTTAATTTTTTCTGGCTCGACACTACTTTTTCTTGTTTGAGCAGGCTTTTCAACTGGCTTAACGATAAGCTCTTCAGGCTTATCATCAATTAATTTCGCCTTAAACTTGCCTTTGCCATGCAAGTCATCTAGTAAATTATCGAATTCTGCCTCAGTAATATCACCAGAAGCAACAGCAGGTTCTGGTATTTCAGCATTAGACCCTACAACTTTTTCTGCGTTAAACGAGCCTTTACCATGCAATGCATCCAATAAGTCATCAAACTCTGTCTCTGTAATTTCATCCGAGGCAACTGAATTTTTCTCCTCTGCTGGTGTTGGCGACCCGCCCTTACCATGCAGAGCATCCAGTAAATTATCAAATTCACTTTCAGTAATCTCGTCACTTTCTGACTCCGGCACTTCTCCTTCAGCAAGCCCCAACATAAGTTCGAACTCTTGCTCAACTGCATCGGCTGCATTTTCTGTAACGGGCGCAGAGTCACCCATTTCAACGACCTCTTCAGTAAAAGTCTCTTCTTCGGCAGTTACTTCTACTGCGACTTCAACTACTGCCGGTGCTGAACTTTCGGGCACAGTATAAGTTTGCAGCTGATCCAATAACTCCTGCTCAACGGGCTCAGGAAAATTACCGGTACGTACTATTGCAAACATATCATTCAGGTGATCCACAACCTGAAGAATGACATCCATCAGC
>Ga0209081_1000218_pt1 | contig 34810 bp, 29 predicted proteins | sample GOMGulsemesocosm_4_FD_184636 | JGI IMG/M metagenome (GOLD analysis project Ga0209081, IMG submission 184636) | Methane-oxidizing microbial communities from mesocosms in the Gulf of Mexico - GOM15B Gulf of Mexico (SPAdes) (version 2) | ecosystem: Environmental > Aquatic > Marine > Cold seeps... | reverse complement strand
AATAAAAAGTTAAATTATTTAAAAGTTTTTTTTTAAACTCTCGAACAACTCATTACTTAAACTAAAGTAAACGTTAAGTTAGCCTATTATCAATAAATGAGAGTAGTTAACTTATCAAAACGTCCAGTTGGTTAAGCTTTTTGGCTGAACCCCTTGGAACTGGAGCGCATTGTATAGATTTCTTTTATGGCGTCAAGCATAAAAAGCACCTTTTTAGATTTTCTTTATCAATTCTAGTTCAAGTGTTCAAATCTTGCACTATTATAATAAAAAACGTTCGAAAAAGATGCCAATCCTACTTACATTGCCAATCCACCATCTATTTCAACAACTCTTCCACTAAAAAATTCATTTTCAAAAATATACTTTGCTGTATGAGCGATCTCTTCAGCTTCACCTAAACGGCCAACAGGTTTCATTTTTTCTAATCTATCGCGCATTTCAGGTTTCATTGCTTCGGTCATGGCTGTACGGATAACGCCAGGTGCTATTGCGCCAACACGAATACCATGGCGACCTAATTCCCGCGCCCAAGTTGTTGTCATCGCGACTACGCCAGCTTTCGCTGCCGAATAGTTGGTTTGACCCATGTTTCCACCACGTGCAATAGAGGACATATTTACAATGACACCTTTACTGCCAGATTCAATCATGTGAACTGCAGCTTCTCGGCCACACAAAAATACACCTGTTAGATTGACATCAATGACTGATTGAAATTGTGCCAGTGACATTTTTTTACTCACCACACCATCTTTTGCTTTAACAAACATGCCGTCACGCAAGATCCCAGCATTATTGATTAAACCATCAATACCGCTAAAGTCGTCATTGATCTGTTTAAAAGTACTTTCGACTTGTTCTTCGTTACTTACGTTAGCTAGATAATATTTAGCGATAACGCCGTTTTCTTCAACAAGTTTTACTGTTTCTTGCAATAGTTCTTCATTCAAGTCAATTAAAGCGATATTGGCGCCACTTTGGGCAAAACTAATTGCCATTGTACGGCCGAGGCCTTGACCACCACCCGTAATAACAATGGTTTTATTATCTAAATTCATAATATTCTCTTTATACTTTCAATAAACTTTACTTATTGAATAGGTTAAATATACTGGAAAAATCTTTACCACCATTACCTGAGGCTGCATGCATAGCATACAAGCTACGTGCTAAAGCGCCCATTGGGGTTGATGATTGACTACCAACAGCTGTATCCATAGCTAAACCTAAATCTTTCGCCATAAGATCAACCATAAAACCTCCCTGATAATCATTTGATGATGGCACATTTTCCATCACATCGGGGCAAGGGTTGTATACATCTAATGTCCAATTACTACCTGAGCTTTTACTCATTATATTGGATAAAACTTTAGCATCTAGACCATTTGCTAAACCTAATTGCAGTGCTTCACTGGTACCAACCATTAATACGGACAACAACATGTTATTGCAAACTTTAGCAATTTGCCCTGCGCCATGGCCACCAGCATGGAAAATATTTTTCCCCATAGCATTTAAAATAGGCTCTACTTGCTTAAATTCATCATCACTACCTCCAACCATAAAACTTAATGTGCCGGCAATCGCTCCGCCAACGCCACCAGAAACAGGTGCATCAACAAAGTTAATACCTTGCAGTGCTAATTCCCCTGCTACTTTACGTGATGTTGTAGCATCAATAGTTGAAGAGTCAATCACTACACTGCCTTTAGCAATATAATTAATCAAACCTGTTTCAGGTGATAAATACACACCATCTACATGTTTACCTGCTGGTAACATGGAGATAATGAACTGAGCATCCTTAACACAGTCTATCGCACTAGCTTTAGTACTAGCGCCTTGTTCTACCACTTGAGCTACAGCCGTCTCTGATAAATCAAAAACACAAACTTCGTGCCCTGCTTTAACTAAGTTTATGGCCATTGGACCACCCATGTTACCTAAACCAATAAATGCGATATTCGCCATTGTTCTTTCCTTATAATTTCTTAAATAATAGTTATTTTCAAAAATTTAAATTTAAATTTGTCAGTCACTTATATTTTTGCAGCTAAAGGTCTAGGTCTGCTAATGGATGCTGATCTTTTGTCCATTTGGACTCAAAAAACCAGTCAACTACCTTTTTATCAACCACATCTACAGAGTCAAAATGCCACTTAGGAGCATTATCTTTATCAATTAAAAGAGCTCTCACCCCTTCGACAAATTCACCAAATTGACCTGATTTAACCGATAGATTTAATTCCATACGAAAACAATCAGCCAAAGATAATGATTCAGCTGATTGCAATTGTTGATAGGCTAAAGAAGCACTCAAAGCACTCCCATGCGTGAGGGACTTCTGTGCTCGGTTGAACCACTTATCTTCGCATTCAACAGAAATTATCGTATCGACAATATCTTTAAGGTTATCAAAACTAGTCACTTGGTTAATCAATGCCTTATGCTCATTAAGTTTAGCATTAGGCAAATTGCTACTTGAGTCTTGCTCAAAACTTGTTAACAAATTTGAAAGTTTTTCATGATTGAGTGCGCTTGATTCTTGCCAATCTAAATGAGTTAACTGTTTAATAAATGACTCTTTATTGTCATTAACTACAAAATAATCAGCTAGGTGACAATATTTAGCATCAGCAGCATTAATCGAAGCCCCTGTTAGACCTAGGAATAAACCACAGTTATTAGGCATGCGATTTAAAAAGTAACTACCACCAACATCAGGATAAAGGCCAATACTAATTTCGGGCATAGCAATGCGTGAATTTTCAGTTACTACTCTATGACTACCACCAACCATCATGCCAAGGCCACCCCCCATAACAATACCATTACCCCAAACAATAAAAGGTTTATTAAAAGTATGGATGAGATAATCAAGCTGATACTCTTTAGTAAAGTATTCTTCAATACCAGGTGAAAATTCACCCTTGTGTGCCTTCATTTCATTATACATGTGCACAATATCACCACCTGCACAAAAAGCCTTTTCACCTTCTCCTTGCAAGAAAACAGCAACAATATCATCTTGTGTTTGCCACGCTTTTAATTTTGGATAAAGTAAATCAATCATTTCACCACTTAAGGCATTTAATGATCGAGGGGAGTTTAACGAGGCAACAGCAATTTTATTACCGTTTTCACAATCAAGCTCTTGAAAAGTCACTACCTGAGTCATATAAAATTTCCTACTTATCTATAGGGCATTAGCTTTGCCATTATTTAATTAACCACAATTTTCTGCAGCTATTTATTAGTCTTTACTTATTTTGCCAAAGAGGTTTACGTTTCTCTAAAAAGGCTTGTACACCTTCTTTTTGATCAAGAGAATCAAATAAATCAACAAATGCTTGGCGCTCTTGTGGTAATGCTTGTGTAATTGGCATTACTCTATTTTTCTGAATTAGTAATTTGCATGCTGCAACAGCCACAGGACTTTGTTTAGCCACTTTTGCCGCTAGAGCAATCGCTACTGCCTTACTTTCACCTTTAGCGACAGTTTCCTCAACTAAACCTATTTGCAACGCAAGTTGTGCATCGATACGTTCACCACATAAAATCATGCGTTTTGTCCAACCTTCACCTACTAATAGTGCTAAATTCTGTGTCCCTCCTGCACAAGGCAACAAACCAACACTCGCTTCTGGTAACGCCATTACAGCATGTTCTTCGGCTAAACGAACATCACAAGCAAGCGCAACTTCTAATCCGCCCCCCATAGCATAGCCATTAATAGCAGCAATAGAGACACCACGAAAACTTGACAGTGTTTCAAAGGCTTGACCAAAAATATCACTCATATCTTTAGCCACTTTCTTATCACCATCAGCAAATACATTTAGATCCGCACCTGCTGAAAAGAATTTATCTCCACCGCCTGTAAGCACCAAAGCATAAATATTTTTGTCTTGATTTAGCGTTAAAACCAGATCGCGCAAATCAGTTAAACTTTGCTGTGTCCATGTATGGGCAGGAGGGTTATTAAATGTAACTACTGCAGTATGCTTTGTTACTTCTACAATTAAAAATTGTGATGAATAATCCGACATTTTTTTCTCTTTATATTTATATATTTATGTTTATTATATTTTGTACGTTAAAAACTAAAGCAGTTGCCCTGCCCCTTCAGTTAATAAACGTCGTGCAATAATTACACGCATAATTTCATTGGTTCCTTCAAGAATTTGATGAACACGCACATCTCTAAAGTGGCGCTCTAATGGATATTCCTTGATATAACCGTAACCGCCGTGGATTTGTAGTGCTGCATCACAAACTTGAAAGCCAATATCGGTAGCAAAACGTTTTGCCATTGCACAATATGCCGTTTTTTCGGGGTCATTTTGATCTAATTTATAAGCGGCTAAGCGAACTAGTTGACGGGCAGCAACTAATTCAGTTGCCATATCAGCTAATTTAAATTGTAACCCTTGAAAAGCCGCGATAGGTTTACCAAATTGCTCACGTTCTTTCATATATTCCATAGCAATATTTAATGCTTGTTGTGCGGTGCCAATTGAACAGGTGGCAATGTTAATGCGACCGCCATCAAGGCCTTTCATTGCCATTGCAAAACCTTCGCCTTCATTGCCTAATAGATTTTCAACGGGTACTTTAACGTTATCAAAAGTGATTTGACGGGTGGGCTGAGCATTCCAACCTAGCTTCTCTTCTGCTTTACCATAGATAATACCGTCTAAATCAGCAGGGATAGCTAATGCTGAAATCCCCTTAGGACCTGCTTCGCCGGTACGCACCATAACAACTAAAATCTCAGTAGCACCCGCGCCAGAAATAAACACTTTTGAGCCATTAACAATGTAGTGATCACCGTCTTTTTTCGCTGATGTTCTTAATGATGCAGCATCAGAGCCAGAGCTTGGTTCAGTTAAACAATATGAAGCTAGTTTTTCACCAGTAACTAATGATGGGCACCAAGCTTCTTTTACTGAGTCTTTGCCCCAAGTAGCTATCATCCAAGTCGCCATATTATGAATAGTCATCATTGCTGTAGTTGCAGTACATCCCATTGCTAACTGTTCAAAAATAATTGAAGAGTCTAAACGACTTAAATTTAAGCCGCCCGCGTCTTCTGGTGTATATAAAGCACAAAAGCCTAATTCACCCGCTTTAGCGATTACCTCTTTAGGGAAAATATGTTCTTGATCCCACTTTGCGCCATTAGGCAATAATTCACTATCACTAAACTGTTTAGCGGTGTCTGCAAACATTTGCTGATCTTCGGTTAAATCAAAATTCACATTAAATCCCTAAATATCTAAATTAATTAAGAAAAAGTGGTTAATAGTTAATATATCTAAACCAACATTCATTAAAAACAATGCATTGAATATAAATCGGCCATTAAAACTCAATTTACTCAAGCAAATTAATAGTACATGTTCTAATTAAAGCAAATAAAATCTTAAAAATACATTGATTAACTTGCCACTTTGATGGATTATCTTGCTACAAGTTTAAAAGGTTCCTCTAATGAGTACAGCATCCAACTGGCCACTGCCAAATAACAGTATTAGGTATCTAATTCCTAAGCCACTAATAAGTGAATTAGAACTGAATATATTAAGTCGTGGCCTTTATCCATTATCATTTGGAAAGTATATATCAGCAAACAATCATTACACCAGAAGGACCAACCACACTGATAATTTGATTATTTTTTGTTTTGATGGTGTAGGTCAATTTAGTACATCCACATGCCAAGGTATGATAAAAAAAGGTGATATACTTTTTTTACCTAAAGGAATAGAACACCAATATAAATCGAGTAAAAAAGACCCATGGTCAATTTATTGGGTTCATATAGAGGGACATTTATTTGAACAGTTCATGGATTTTATTGGTACAAATAGAACAAATTTGATTTTGAGTGTTTCTAATCAAATTGTCTTTATTAATGAATTCGAGCAATTACTTGCAACAAGAAATAAAAGCTATCAATTAAATTCATTTATTCTTGCTGCCAACATCATCAAAAAAATATTTGCTTTATTTACCGTCAATTGTAATGTTGAACCTAAACAGTTAAAGCAAGATTTTAACTTGTCGAAAGTGACTGGTTTTATGGAAGAAAATATTAGCCAAAAAATAAACTTACAACAAATAGCTGATTCGCTAAAGTTGTCAAAATTCTATTTTGCTAAGCAATTTTTACAACATACTGGCGTTAGCCCTATAAGATATTTTTTGGAGTTAAAAATAAAACATGCATGTAAATTACTTGATGAATCGAACATTTCGGTTAAAGACGTTGCTTTGAAGATAGGTTATGACGATCCTTATTATTTTTCTCGGCTGTTTAAAAAAATTATGGGATTGTCGCCCACACAATATCGACAATCTCAATATGGTCACTAAAAGGAAATATGATTAAAAGCATATTTCCTTTAATTTTCCTCGCTAAAACATTTCAAGTGCAATAGCTGTCGCTTCACCACCGCCAATACATAAAGAAGCAACACCTTTTGATAAGCCTTTATTTTTTAAGGCATGAATAAGCGTTACCATAATACGTGCTCCACTAGCACCTAAAGGGTGACCTAATGCACAAGCCCCACCATGAATATTGACCTTATTAATATCTAAGTCCATATTCTTAACCGCTAGCATGGTTACCATGGCAAAGGCTTCATTGATTTCAAATAAATCAACATCATCGCTTGTCCAACCGGCTTTATCCAATAATTTATTCATAGCACCTACTGGCGCTACAGTAAATTCAGCGGGTTTTTGTGCATGAGTAGCATGGGCAACCACTTTACAAAGTGGTGTCAAGCCACGTTCTTGTGCAGTAGATAGCTTCATCATTACCAATGCAGCTGCTCCGTCAGAAATAGAGCTTGAGTTAGCCGCTGTGATAGTGCCGTCTTTTTTAAAGGCTGCTCGCAGTGATGGAATTTTATCTGGGCGAGCATTGCCTGGTTGTTCATCTGTATCAATAATAGTTTCTTTGCGTCTACTTGTTACCGTAACAGACGTAATTTCATTTTTAAAAGCACCTGAATCAATTGCAGCATTAGCACGAGATAATGAACGAATGGCAAATTCATCCATATCTTCACGACTAAAGCCTGCTTCATCAGCTGTTTCTTGGGCAAAACACCCCATAGAAATGCCATCATAGGCATTTTCTAGACCATCAAGCATCATATGATCAAGCACTTGACCATGTCCCATACGCATGCCAGCTCTCGCTTTTGGCAAAATATATGGCGCATTACTCATGCTTTCCATACCACCTGCTACAGCAATTTCAATTGACCCAGCAAGCAATGCATCATGCGCTTGCATTGCAGCTTTCATACCTGATCCGCAAACTTTATTGATAGTGGTACAAACCGTTGACAAGGCTAGATCAGCAGCAATAGCTGCCTGTCTAGCTGGCGCTTGTTTTAAACCTGCCGGTAAAACACAGCCCATGATCACTTCATCTACTTGGTCACTGTTTAATTCAGCTTGAGCTACGACAGATTTTATAGCAGTTGCACCTAATTCAGGTGCTGTAACATTCGCTAAACAGCCGCTAAAACCGCCCATGGGGGTTCTTAATGCTGAAACGATTACAATAGGATCACTGTTTGACATGAGATTCTCCAAAATAAGAAAGTGAAATAATTTTTAATTAGTATTGTTAAATAGCCTAACCCAATATAACGTTTACGACAACGTAAACTTTAGTGCTAGTCTTTAGTCTTCTATACTTTTTCGTAATGGCTTAGTTACAGTTAATCCGATTAAAGATAGTAGAATTATTTTAAAAATGTGCTTACTGGCTTAAATATAACTATGCTTTGTCAAATATTATAAAAATATAACCATTAAACCAGCTTTACGTTTACGTAAACTTCATGTAAGGTTATTTTAAGAATTACATTAATTGTAAATAAGCTAACGCAACAATGAACATAAAAAATAAAACAAGCCAGTCCAACTTCTCAATTGGTGAATTATCAAAAGAGTTTGATATTACCACCCGTAGCATTCGATTTTATGAAGATCAGGGTTTACTCATGCCTGCACGTAAAGGGCAAACTCGTATTTATAATCAAAGAGACAGAGTTAGGCTTAAATTAATATTACGTGGCAAACGTTTAGGGTTTTCATTAGCAGAAACGGGACGATTGTTTGAACTTTATGATGCTGACAAATCTAGCGCTAAACAGTTATCAAGCATGATGGAATTGATTTTTCAGAAAAAAAACGATCTGAAACAACAACTTGATGATATCAACGCAGTATTAATCGAACTTAATGATTTAGAAGACAATTGTCAGAACATACTGTCACAATTAACCAAATAGAGATAAACCAAACAATATTAACTGTAAGTAAATAGCTTAAGTTAATCGGATTTAAACAAAAGGATAAACCATGATTTCTTCATTTAGCTCACTTAATTTTAACTTAGGCGAAACCGTCGATATGATCCGCGATCAAGTAAACGCTTTCGCTCGTGATGAAATAGCTCCACGTGCAGAGCAAATTGATATCGACAATGAATTCCCTAGCGATTTATGGCGTAAATTTGGCGACATGGGTTTATTAGGCATGACCGTTGAAGAAGAATACGGTGGCTCTGGTTTAGGTTACTTGGAGCATATCGTTACTATGCAAGAAATCTCTCGAGCCTCGGCTTCAGTTGGTTTAAGTTATGGTGCTATGTCAAATTTATGTTTAAACCAACTACGAAAAAATGGTTCTCATGAACAAAAATTAAAGTACCTTCCTAAACTTTGTACTGGTGAACACGTTGGTGCGCTTGCTATGAGTGAGCCAAATGCAGGATCTGATGTTGTTAGCATGAAACTACGTGCTGATAAAAAAGGTGATAAGTACATTCTTAACGGCAATAAAATGTGGATCACCAATGGCCCAGATGCTGACGTTTACGTGATTTATGCTAAAACCGATACCAATGCTGGTTCAAAAGGCATCACAGCATTTATTGTTGAACGTGATTATCCAGGATTTTCTCGTCATCAGAAATTAGATAAGTTAGGTATGCGCGGTTCAAATACTTGTGAATTAGTGTTCCAAGACTGTGAAGTGCCTGCTGAAAACATTCTAGGCCAAGAAGGTAAAGGTGTTCGTGTACTGATGTCAGGTTTAGATTATGAAAGAGTTGTATTATCTGGTGGCTCATTAGGCATTATGGATGCTTGTATGGATTTAGTTGTGCCATATGTTCACGACAGAAAACAATTTGGTCAATCAATTGGTGAATTCCAATTGGTTCAGGGCAAAGTGGCTGATATGTACACACAAATGAACGCCGCTAAATCATACGCCTATATGGTAGCCGCAGCATGTGACCGTGGTGAAACAACCCGTAAAGATTCAGCTGCTGTTATTCTTTACGCAGCAGAATTAGCAACCAAAATGGCACTTGATACCATTCAATTACTTGGCGGTAATGGTTATATCAATGAATTTCCTGCTGGGCGTTTATTACGTGATGCCAAGCTTTATGAAATTGGTGCCGGTACTTCTGAAATTCGCAGAATGCTTATTGGGCGTGAGTTGTTCAACGAATCAAAGTAACCCTTCGACAAGCTCAGTATTTCTACCATCAATGCTGAGCTAAAAAACACAGTGTCGAAAGTTGACGGTAAATATTGAAACACTAATAAGGTTTTTATTGTGGCAAAACTAATATCAAAAATAAACACTCGCAGCCAAGATTTTTTAGACAATGCTGCTCACATGCAAACACAAGTTGATGACTTGCGTACTAAGCTTGATGAAATAAAACTTGGCGGTGGTGAACGTTCCCGCGAGCGCCACCTTAGCCGTGGAAAGTTATTACCTCGTGATAGAGTAAATGCCCTGCTAGATGATGGCTCTGCATTCTTAGAGTTTTCACAACTTGCTGCCTATAAAGTCTACGAAGATAATGTGCCTAGCGCAGGCATTATCACAGGTATTGGCCGTGTTGGCGGACAAGAATGCGTCATTGTTGCTAATGATGCGACGGTAAAAGGCGGTACTTATTACCCTTTAACGGTGAAAAAGCATCTTAGAGCGCAAAACATTGCACAAGAAAATAACTTACCTTGTATTTATTTAGTTGATTCAGGTGGCGCAAATTTACCTAACCAAGATGATGTATTTCCTGATAAAGAGCACTTTGGTCGTATTTTCTTTAACCAAGCAAATATGTCAGCCAACAGCATTCCACAAATAGCGGTTGTTATGGGCTCGTGTACTGCGGGTGGTGCTTATGTACCTGCCATGGCAGATGAGTCTATTATCGTTAAAGAGCAAGGCACAATATTTTTAGCCGGTCCTCCATTAGTAAAAGCAGCAACCGGTGAGGTAGTAAGCGCAGAAGATTTAGGTGGCGCAGATGTGCATTGTCGTACTTCAGGCGTTACCGATCACTATGCTCAAAATGATCACCATGCTCTTGAAATAGCCCGCTTAGCCGTTGCTAACTTAAATAGAGTCAAACCTGTAAATATCAATTTTCAACAAGTTACAGAGCCTAGTTATCCAAGTGAAGATATTTACGGCATTATCCCAAAAGATACTCGCCAACCTTATGATGTACGTGAAGTCATTGCTCGTATTGTTGATGGTAGTGAATTTGACGAATTTAAAGCGCTTTATGGCAACACCTTAGTTTGTGGTTTTGCCAAAATATTTGGATATCCTGTTGGTATCATCGCTAATAACGGAGTGTTATTTGGCGAATCTGCAGAAAAAGGGGCACACTTCATTCAGCTGTGTGCTCAAAGAAAAATTCCTCTCGTATTTTTACAAAACATTACCGGTTTTATGGTTGGTAAACAGTACGAATCAGGCGGTATTGCCAAGCATGGAGCCAAAATGGTTACTGCTGTTGCGACGGCACAAGTACCTAAATTTACTATTTTAATTGGTGGCAGCTTTGGCGCCGGCAACTATGGCATGTGTGGTCGTGCTTACGACCCACGCTTCTTATTTATGTGGCCAAATGCACGTATTTCAGTGATGGGTGGCGAGCAAGCCGCTGGCGTTATGGCACAAGTAACTCGTGATAAGAAAGAGAAGCTAGGCGAAAGCTGGAGTGAATCCGACGAGCAAGCGTTTAAACGACCAATTATCGATAGTTACGAACATCAAGGTCACCCTTATTATGCTTCCGCACGGTTATGGGATGATGGCATCATCGATCCGGCAGATACGCGTCAGGTATTAGGCTTAGCTATTTCAGCTTCATTAAACAAACCTATTGGTGATACTAAGTTTGGCGTCTTTAGAATGTAAGGCCGAATGTAAAAAACAATGTAATACCAATCTGTATAAGAAAGTGGTCACTTCTTTATACGCAATGGTATAAGACAATATATAGCATAACTTTAGGTTGAAAATTATGAATACCAATAACGAAAAAGTATTGTTTGAAGTAAATGAACAAGGTATTGCGACCGTTACTTTAAATAATCCTGACAAACACAATGCTTTTGATGATGGCATCATTAAACAATTAACTGATATTTTTAAAAACATTAGTAAACGGGAAGACATCAGCATTATGGTGTTAGCCTCAAATGGCAAAAGTTTTAGTGCCGGTGCTGACTTAGCCTGGATGAAACGTATGGCTAGTTATTCTTATGAAGATAACTTAAAGGATGCTAATGCCTTAGCACAAATGTTAAAAACCTTAAATTTTTTGCCACAAACTACCATCGCCAAAATTCAAGGCGCTGCTTTTGGTGGCGCAGTAGGTCTAGCAAGTTGCTGTGACATTGTCATAGCCAGTACTAAAGCGAGCTTTTGTTTAAGTGAAGTAAAACTAGGCCTTATTCCAGCAACCATCAGTCCTTACGTGGTGGATGCTATTGGTTTAAAAGCTAGCCGTCGTTATTTTCAAACAGCTGAGCGCTTCTTTAGTGATAAAGCACAGCAGTTAGGTTTAGTGGATGAAATTGTTGAGCCTGATGATTTAGCCAGCGAAGTAAACACTATGATAGATAGATTACTAGCCAATGGCAGTCAAGCAAGACGACAAGCGAAAAAACTTAGCCAAGATGTTGCTTTTCAAACCATCGATGAAGCTTTACTTACAGATACCAGTGAACGTATTGCCGCTATTCGTGTATCGACAGAAGGCCAAGAAGGTTTAACTGCTTTTTTTGAAAAACGTTCGCCAAATTGGTAAATATAAAGAGTATTAACGACTCTTATTGAAGGAAAAAAACATGTTCAATAAAATATTAATTGCTAACCGTGGTGAAATAGCCTGCCGCATCATAAAAACAGCTAAAAAGATGGGCGTCTTAACAGTCGCAGTTTATTCAGATGCAGATAAAGATGCTTTGCATGTTCATATGGCAGATGAAGCTATTTATATCGGCCCTTCTCCATCACGTGAAAGTTACCTTTTAGGGGATAACGTTATTGCGGCAGCCATAAAGACAGGCGCTCAGGCAATTCACCCAGGTTACGGTTTTTTATCTGAGAATGCTGATTTTTGTCGGGCTTGTGCTTCACAAAACATAACTTTTATTGGCCCACCAGTTGGTGCTATTGAAGCCATGGGATCAAAGTCAGCAGCGAAAAACATCATGGAAAAAGCCAATGTGCCATTAGTGCCTGGCTATCATGGTGAAGATCAGTCTAGCGCGATAATAAAAAAAGCTGCAGATGATATGGGTTACCCAGTATTATTAAAAGCTACCGCAGGTGGTGGCGGTAAAGGAATGCGTCAAGTTTGGAGCGAACAAGAGTTTGGCGAAGGTTTAGCTGCAGCTAAACGTGAAGCAATGTCATCCTTTGGTGACGATACCATGCTAGTTGAAAAATACTTAACTCAACCTCGCCATGTTGAAATTCAAGTCTTTTGTGATAATCATCAAAATGCTGTTTATTTATTTGAACGAGATTGTTCAGTGCAACGTCGCCATCAAAAAGTTATTGAAGAAGCACCAGCCTTTAAAATGAGTGAAGAACTGCGTGCCCAAATGGGTAAATCAGCAATCAAATCAGCTCAAGCAATCGGTTATCAAGGGGCAGGAACGGTCGAGTTTTTACTTGATGTAGATGGCTCTTTCTATTTTATGGAAATGAATACTCGTTTACAGGTTGAACACCCTGTTACTGAAATGATCAGTGGCCAAGACCTTGTTGAATGGCAATTGCGTGTTGCCGCTGGTGAAACACTGCCTAAAACTCAAGATCAACTCGTGCTAAATGGCCATGCTTTTGAAGCGCGTATTTATGCTGAAGATGCTAATAACGACTTCTTGCCCGCAACAGGGAAATTAAGCTTATTACAAACCCCCTTTGAAAGTGAGCATGTTCGAATAGATACCGGTGTACGTCAAGGAGATGAAGTTAGCGTTTATTACGATCCCATGATTGCCAAATTAATTGTTTGGGATGAAAATCGTGAAAAAGCGTTAAAACGCTTAAGTAAAGCATTGAGCGAATACCGTATTAATGGCGTGACCACTAACATTGATTTTCTCTACAACTTAGCCACATCAAAGCCTTTTATTGAAGAAGATATTGATACAAGTTTTATTGAAAAAAACAACGATCTTATTTTTCATAACACAAAACAGGACTTGCAAAACGAATTACCTATCGCCGCTTTATATCTAGTTTTATCGATTCAGAAAAAAGCACAGAAAAGTGCCCAACAAAGCAATGATCCTCATTCACCTTGGCACAATGCTAATGCTTGGCGTTTAAATGAAGCACATACACACACGCTAGTGCTAGCTCATAATGAGACTGAATATACGGTTGAAGTTGAGCAAAAACGCCAAGGAAGTGATGCTTACTATTTAATTAACATCAATGGCGAGCAGTTTGATTGCCAAGGTGTGATGAATGACGACATAATTGTTGTAAATATTAATGGTCATCGCAGCCAAGCAACCATCAGCTTTGATGAAAATAATATCAGCTTATATCGAGAAAATGGTGTGTTTAATTTTACGCATATTTTACCTGATTGCGGTCAACATGAAAATGATGACAACCATGGTGGTTTAACTGCGCCAATGAATGGAACCATGGTCAGCGTTTTAGTTAAAACTGGCGATACTGTTTGTAAAGATCAACCGCTCGTGATTATGGAAGCTATGAAAATGGAACATACGATTAAAGCACCAAGTAATGGCACTGTTAATGAAATATTCTTCCAAGCAGGAGAGATGGTTGACGGCGGTGCTGAATTATTAGCATTTTGTGAACAAACCAGCACAAATGATGAACCATAAGGTATGAGCATGAATAGTAACTTATCCTCTCTCCTACCTGAAAAGGTAAAAATAGTTGAAGTCGGCCCAAGGGACGGTCTGCAAAACGAAACGACACCAATTAGCGCAAGTGATAAAGTTGCCTTAATAGAAAAGCTTGGCGATGCTGGGATCAGCTATATAGAAAGCGGCAGCTTTGTCTCTCCCAAATGGGTGCCACAAATGGCAACTTCTGCTGAAGTATTTGAAAAGCTTAATCGTAAGAAAGGTGTGACTTATGCAGCACTGACACCAAATATGCGCGGATTTGAAGGTGCGATGTCTGTCAATGTCAGTGAGGTGGCAATATTTGGCGCCGCATCTGAAAGTTTTAGTCAGAAAAACATTAACTGCTCTATTGAAGAAAGTCTTGAGCGATTTGCTCCTATAATGAGTGCTGCCAAAAATTCCAACATAAAAGTACGTGGTTATGTTTCTTGTGTTTTAGGTTGTCCATATGAAGGTGACATTGCTCCAGAACAAGTAGCAAAAGTTGCCGAGAAGTTATACCAAATGGGCTGCTATGAAATATCGCTTGGCGATACCATAGGTGTTGGTACACCAGCTAACGTAACTAAAATGATACATGCCGTTAGCTCCCTAGTACCCATAGATAAGTTGGCGATCCATTTTCATGATACATACGGACAAGCGTTAACGAATATTTACGCTGCGCTGCAAATGGGAATCAAGGTAGTCGATAGTGCTATTGCAGGTCTTGGAGGTTGTCCTTATGCTAAGGGTGCATCAGGTAATGTTGCCACTGAAGATGTTGTGTATATGCTTAATGGTTTAGGCATTAAAACAGCAATAGATTTTACACAATTGCTCGAAGCTGGATGGTTTATTAGTGAAAAGCTTGGTAAGGCACCTATATCAAAAGTATCAAATGCTTACCTTGCAAATAAGCATACATAGCAAGTTAAACTATCAACAAAAATGTAACAAATAAATAGAAACAAACATTGAGGAAAAGATAATGGCAGGATTTGACAAAGTAGTGTCTAGCTATGAAGAAGCCATGGCTGGGTTGACAGATAACATGACCGTTATCGCTGGAGGTTTTGGTCTATGCGGTATTCCCGAAAACTTAATCAATGAAATAAAGCGTAAGGGTACAAAGGGCCTAACCTTAGTATCAAATAACTGCGGTGTTGATGATTTTGGTCTGGGGATTTTATTACCTGACCGTCAAATAAAAAAAATTATTGCCTCTTATGTCGGTGAAAATGCTGAATTTGAACGTCAAATGATGGCTGGTGAACTAGATGTTGAATTAACGCCACAAGGTACGCTAGCGGAAAAAATGCGTGCTGGTGGAGCAGGTATTCCAGCTTTTTTTACTGCAACAGGTTATGGAACACCAGTAGCAGAAGGTAAAGAAGAACGACAATTTAAAGGTCGCGATTACATTCTAGAAGAATCGATTACTGGTGACTTCGCTATCGTTAAAGCCTGGAAAGCCGATCGATATGGCAACTTAGTCTTTAGAAAAACCGCTCGAAACTTTAATCCCATGGCTGCAACTGCGGGAAAAATCACCGTGGTTGAAGTAGAAGAAATTGTTGAGCCAGGAGAGTTAGATCCTGATCAGATTCATACAGCAGGTATTTATGTTGATCGTTTAATTCAAGGTAACTTTGAAAAGCGTATTGAGCAACGTACTATCCGCCCATCAACAACGCAGGGAGAGACATAATGGCTTTATCAAGAGAGCAAATCGCTCAACGTGTTGCCCAAGAGCTTCAAGACGGTTATTACGTTAACTTAGGTATAGGTATTCCAACGCTTGTAGCTAACTATGTACCTGATGGTATGGAAGTAATGCTCCAATCTGAAAATGGCCTATTAGGAATGGGGCAATTTCCTACTGAAGAAGAAATTGATGCTGATTTAATTAATGCGGGTAAGCAAACGGTTACTATGGCTACTGGCGCTTCCATTTTTGATTCTGCTGAATCATTTGCCATGATCCGTGGTGGACATGTAGATTTAACCGTACTAGGTGCTTTTGAAGTAGACGCAAATGGTAATATTGCTTCATATATGATCCCTGGAAAACTCATTAAAGGTATGGGCGGTGCAATGGATTTAGTTGCTGGCGCCGATAACATTATTGTTACCATGACTCATGCTTCAAAGCATGGGGTTTCTAAACTTCTAAATAATTGTACCCTCCCCCTTACAGGAAAAGGCTGCATTAAAAAAGTATTAACCGATTTAGCTTTTATCGAAATTAAAGACGGAAAATTTCATTTATTAGAGCGTGCGCCCGGAGTTTCAGTTGAAGAAATTATAAAGTTAACTGAAGGTGAACTCGTAGTGAGTGGCAATATACCTGAAATGCAATTTTAGACTATTTATCATTAATTTTAAAAAGCAGAAGTTAATAGCTCCTGCTTTTTTTGCCTTGAAAAAGACTTTTTTTGTAAAAATACTGTAACTTAATTGTTAGCTATTAACAAAGCAAGATTTTCTCACCTATTACAGGTAACTTTTTTGCCATACAAATGGAAATTTCATCCTTGATTACAAATAGTTACAAAACATTTGCATTTTTTGTAAAAATTGGTAATACTTACAATTGACAAAGAAAAGGCAAAGTACATGAAAGTGTGCTACGCAAAACCACCGGCCTACGGGGTTTTCTAATACTGGAAAATCTACGGCAGCGGAGTCACCTAGTTAACAGGTACATCCCGTGGTTTTTTCTTTTAATAATCCATTTATATAAAGGTTACTAAAATGAAAAAATTATTAATAGCTTCTACCATCACTGTTTTAACATTAACGTCTGTTGTATCGACGCCTCAAGCACAAGCTGCGAACATTGCACAAAGTATATGTGAGTATGTGGCTGCTGACGACAAGAAACGCATGCGTTCATTTTTAAAGACGAATAAATTAAAAATTCGTCGTATCTTCGACGGTATTCAGTGTAATGGTAAAAACTTATTAGAGTTTGCATCGACTAGCGGTTCAGTAAATACAGGTTCTTTGATAATTCGTAAATTACCGAAGAAAGTTGTTTCTGCTAACTTAGCTGCTTTACAAACTGGATCGCAACCATTGATTGATGCTGCAAACGCACGCGTAAGCAGCTAATAAATTATTTTCAGCTAGGCATACTGCTTAAAGCTATTTTCACCTTTTCGGTAAAAACAGTGTTAGGTATGAAGGTTAATTGTTAATAATTCTATGTCATTTTAAAAAGCCAGCTATTTAGCTGGCTTTTTTTTTCTAGTTATTCATCTTATTGCTATTTTACTCAACTTCGTTGTCGAAAATGCTCATTTATAAACACAAACTCCGCGTTTCCTCCTTGAATTAAAACAAAATTTCTTCAAGCTAAACAACTATCATTTATATAAATCTAGCTAGCGATATTTTATAAAACCACTTACACTCATAATAACTTCTAAATATTTTTTAATTTAATAACAACAAGCTATGACTCAAAAACGTAATTATGTGGCAAGCAAAAATGCATTAGTGCTAACGGGTGGCGGAGCTCGAGCAGCCTATCAGGCTGGTGTGCTTTCAGCTATCGCTAAATTCGTACCTAGAAATCATGGTATTCCTTTCCCTATTCTTTGCGGAACCTCAGCGGGAGCCATAAACACCACAGCCTTAGGTTGTTATGCATCATGTTTTCACCTAGGAGTTAAAAAGCTTGAATGGGTTTGGAAGAACCTCGATACAAGTAAAATTTATCATAATGATACCCGAGGTGTTTTCGGTTATATAGGAAAAGGCATGCTGGCTAGCTTTCAAGCTGACTATGCTAATAAGCTACCTCGTAGTTTATTAAACAGCGAACCACTAAGACAGTTATTGAATTCTGTTATGAATTTTAAACGCATTGATAACAACATTTTACGAGGTTACCTGTCCGCCGTTTCAGTTACAGCATCAAGCTATAGTACCGGGAACTCCATTAGTTTTTTTCAAGCTACAGACAGCATACCTCCTTGGGAAAGAGCAAAGCGTTCTGGACAAGCTGCTCAACTAAATAGTGAACACTTAATGGCATCAGCTGCAATCCCTTTGGTGTTCCCATCAATAAAGATTAAAAACCAACACTTTGGCGATGGCTCTGTCCACCAGTTATCACCACTTAGCCCTGCAATTCACTTAGGGGCAAAACGAATATTTGTCATCGGCGTTGATCAACCTACAGAACCTATACATGCTAATGAGAACAACCCTCATCCTCCTTCAGGTGCAACTATTGCAGGCCACTTACTAGACTCAATTTTCGCTGATACCATGAATAGTGATTTGGAGCGTATGGCTCGAATTAATGAGACCTTAAAGTTAATTCCAAAAAGCAAAAAAGAAAGTGTCGAAGGTTTAAAGCATATTGATAGCTTCACTCTTAACCCAAGTCACGACTTTAATGCTATCGCACTAAAACATTATAGCGATTTACCTTTGCCGGTAAGGTTGTTATTACGAAGCGCTGGCATTAGTAATGATTCTGAATCAAGTATTATTAGCTATTTGCTCTTTGAAAAAAACTTCTGCACTGAATTAATAAAACTGGGCTTTGAAGATGCAATGGAACAAGAAAATCAAATTAAACATTTTTTGAATTTATATCCCGCAAGCAAATATTGACCTAGAAATAAGCTTGCGTATTAAACTCAACTATTTAATATAAAGAGAGTTCCTTACAACTATTAGTGCATAACAATGAAAAAAACCATCAGTCTTATCTTAATTGCCTTTGTGCATTTTTCCTCTTTTTCGCAAACAACACTTTTGAAAAACATTAATGGCTACACGTTGAATGAAGCAGGTCAGTTGATTCAATTTTCTGCTATACAATTTACTAATGACAGAATAGATAAACTGTTCTCTTCTAATGACATGATACCTAAGAAAGACATTGAAATATTCGACGGTCACGGTAAAACACTATTACCGGGCTTAATTGATGCGCATGGCCATGTACTATCTTACGGGTTGAGTTTGATGCAGGTTAACCTTAACGGTGCCATTTCGGAGCAAGCAGCTGTACAACGAGCTATTAACTTTCATCAAGTTAATAAAGAGCCTCAATGGTTGCTCGGCAGAGGATGGAATCAAGTTTTATGGGAAAGCAAAAAATACCCACAAGCAGTATCACTTGATGAGTATTTTAAAAATACGCCTATATGGTTTGAAAGAATTGATGGTCATGCAGGTTGGGCAAATTCAAAAGCTATGTTATTAGCAGGAATTGACCACACATCAGTATCTCCTGATGGCGGTGAAATAATTAGAGATGCTAAAGGTAATCCCACAGGCGTTTTTATTGATAATGCCATGAATTTGATCACTGATAACATTCCAAAAACTTCATCTCAAGAGATGAAGTTAGCACTAGTTAAGGCGATGAAAGCATTAGCTAAAGTGGGTTTGACTTCAGTTCATGATGCAGGAATCAGCAATGCCAATATTGAAGCCTATAAAACATTAGCGGCTGAAAATAATATGCCAATAAGAGTTAATGCCATGATTGACATTAATGACAAAAACCTCAATGCTTTATTACAGCAAGGGCATTTTAAAACACCCGATGATAAATTCATAATTAATAGCGTTAAAATTTCAGCTGATGGTGCTTTAGGGAGTAGAGGAGCTGCTCTAGTTCATGAATATTCAGATTTAGCCAATCATAAAGGACTATTACTTTATAACCAACAAACCTTAGCATTACTAATAAAAACAGCAATGGATGCTAACTTTCAAGTAAACACGCACGCCATTGGTGACCTAGCAAATAAAATTATTTTAGATCTATATGAAAAATTAATAACAACCACACAGACAAAACAAATGCGCCATAGAATTGAGCATGCGCAAATTTTACGCTTGCAAGACATTCCCCGTTTCGATGAGCTTGGAGTTATCGCATCAATGCAAGCAACTCATGCCACAAGTGATAAAAATATGGCTCAAGATAGGTTAGGTGAAGAAAGGATTTTAGGTGCTTATGCTTGGCAAAAGTTACTCAAAGCTAATGCTGTTATTGCTGGAGGATCTGACTTCCCTGTTGAATCAGCTAACCCCTTCTTTGGACTACATGCAAGTGTTACCAGACAGGACCAGCAGAACCAACCAGAAGCTGGTTGGCTCCCCAAAGAGTCAATGTCAATTATTCAAGCACTTAAAACATTTACTTTAAACGCAGCCTTTGCTGCTCACCAGGAAAATATCATTGGAACATTAGGTAAAAATAAAAAGGCAGATTTTATTTTAATTGACCAAGATATTTTCAAAGTAAAAAGCACTGAAATATGGAAAACAAAGGTTTTACAAACTTGGGTCGATGGTAAAAAAGTTAATTACTAAGCCGAACTCAGGTTAACTAAGTCCCATCTTGTACAAAGCGCTCTGCCCTTTCTACACGTCTTGGCTTGCCACGTACAATTAACGTATCCTGCGTTTGCAACAATATATTTTCATCAGGTGATTCTGTTTCAGTATCACCTCGCCTTAAAGCAATGACATGAACACGCCTTTTATCAAGACTTAAAGATTCGATACTTTTACCACAACCAAAAGAATCGGTGTTAATTAAAATAGCATGAGCAAATTCAATTCTGTCAATCGCTTCAGGGCTCATATCGGTATGCTCCCCCTGAAAAAAACCATGTAAGTGGTTGTAATGGTTTTTACGTTCTTTTTGTACCCGCCGCATAATTCTAGAGAAAGGTACACCCGTTAACGACAAAACTTGAGAAACTAACATTAAGCTCCCTTCTAAACTTTCCGGTACAACTTCGTTTGCCCCCGCAGTATGTAGCATATCCAAATTATCATCATTACGTGTTCGCACTAAAATAGGTACACCAGGTGATAAAGAACGGACTTTCTGAATAACTTCAACTGACTGTTTATCTTCTCCAAAAGCAATTACAACTAGCTTTGCTTGTGATAAGTGAGCAGCATTTAACAGCTCCGTTTGCCTTGACGAGCCAAACAAAACATTTTCACCAGCTTCACGTGCTTTACGTGTTCGTAGTGGATCAATATCAATAGCAACAAAATCAATCGATTCTTGTTTTAAAAACCGACTAACAGTTTGCCCTATTCGACCAAAACCACAAATTATCACATGATCTTTTAAGTCTTTATTTTCTGGTAACTGCTCTAAGTCATGAGTTTGAGGGGATTTTTCCTGACTCAAGAAAATCGACCATGAGCGAGCATGATCAATCATATAAGGCGTAATTGCCATACTAATAACACCCGCTCCCAATAACATAGATGACACGTCTGATGGTAATAACTGCACTTGATTAGCAAGCGCAATTAGCACAAAGCCAAACTCTCCCATTTGCGCAAGCATTAGCCCTGATGCCCAAGCATCTTTTGCTGACTCTCCTGCTCGACTAGCTAAAACCTTAACTACCATAATTTTAACTAACATAAAGCTCAGCATAAGAGCGAGTAAATTCAAAGGAGAAGATAACAGTAAACCTACATCTAATTTCATACCTACAGTGATGAAAAATAAACCTAATAAAATATCACGGTATGGCCTGATATCGGCTTCTAATTGATGCTTATATTCACTCTCTCCTAGCATCATTCCCGCCAGAAATGCTCCTAACGCCATAGACAAGCCAAACCATTGAGTCAGTGCAGAAGCAAGTAAAGTCACTAACAGTGTTGTTAAAACAAAAAGCTCATCAGTTCGCACGCTAGCAATAATATTAAATACTTTAGGTAACAACCACTTTCCAATGAATAACAATAAGGTAACAACTACGACTCCTTTAAATATTGCGACAATCAATGCCAAAGCCATTGACGAGTCACCATCTAACGCCAACATTGGGATAATGATGAGAAAAGGGACTACAGCTACGTCTTGAAATAAAAGAATTGCAACTGATAACTGTCCTGATTTCCGTTTCATCGCCCCCGTTTCACTTAACTGACGAATGACTATAGCAGTAGAGGATAAAGCGAGAATACTGCCAACAACAAAAGCTGATTCAAAGCTCAGCCCAAAGAGCATGCTAACTACCATAAAAATAAATAAAGAAATACCAACTTGTAGGCTGCCTACAGCTAATACTAAATGGCGCATAGCCATTAAACGAGGAAGTGAAAATTCCAAACCTAAAGTAAAGAGTAAAAATACAATACCAAGTTCTGCAAAATGATCATAATCAACTTGATCATGAGCTAAATTCAAACCATGCTCACCTACAAACATTCCTGCGACTAAATAAGCCAAGATAGCCGGTAATTTCAGACGGCGAAACAACCAAACGATAAGAACAGCACTAGATAGAATTGCTAGTATTTCAAGATGTCCGCTCACATACATTCCTTAAAGATTACACCATTGCCACACGGCAACTTTTTGCCGTCAAGTTACCGGCAATTAATATTTGCTGAAAACAAAAAAATAACACCCCTTAATTTTGGCAAAAAATAAAAGAATAATCAAATAGTTAACAATAAAAAAAACTATACATTGTTAAATCATGTGATTTTTTTTTGCTTGGAACGATTTTTGCTTCTTTGTACACATTGACAATAAAGTGACGAAATAGAGAGGCACAAGTATGCAAACACTGAATATACTTGAAAATACAACTCCTTCATTTAATGCGTTTAATGTATTAGCAAACAGTACTAGCGCCAACAACAAGAGTAGCACAAGCTTATTAGAGCAGCTTCAGACTACCCTTGATTTAGATAAGTTACTTGATATCTTTGCCATGGAAGCCGCACGTTATATAAAATTTTCAGGTTTATATTTTAAAAGTAAAATAGTGAGCAAAACATTACGCGGCAGCCGTAAAGCAAAACATGAACGTCAGTTTGAATTAAAGTTGAACGATGAATTTATTGGTACTATTAGCTACAGCATTAATAAACCTATCAGTATGCATCATTACAAAGATTTACAGCGCATTCATCAAATAGTATTGTACCCTTTGAAAAATGCATTGCAATACCATCAGGCAATGCAACTTGCCATGCAAGATGGCCTGACAGGGTTAGGAAATCGTAGGTACTTTGATGAGCAACTAAAGCGTGCTATGCATAATGCAAACCGTCATCATGCACAAGTGGGTTTAGTTTTAGGAGACTTGAATAAGTTTAAAGCGGTTAACGACACTCACGGTCATAACGCAGGGGATCAAGTATTGATACAATTTGCTAATATTTTACGCTCTTGCGTACGTGATTCCGACAGTATCTTTCGTTTTGGCGGAGATGAGTTTGCTGTTATTGTTGAAAATGCTAGCGAATACGCATTGGATATAATTCACAGTAGGATTAATAGCTCTCTAAAAAGCAATATAATATTGGCAAAATATCAAGTAGGTTGTAGCTTAGGAACAACCTTTATGAACAGAGCTGATAATGAGCACACATTGTTTGAACGGGCTGATCAAGCGCTTTATCGTCAAAAAATGAACATGTCAAAAAAATTGAGCGTTGTCTAATCAGACAGTATGTATGATTAATTAAGACGTTTTAGCGCTTCTTCTTTATTTTTGCATTGTATTTTTTATTACTTGAGCGAGAAGCCTGCTTTTTCTTTTCTATCGCTTGATTTTTTTCTTGATTGGCACGATAGCGGTTTTTGCTAGCACGCTTTTCACTAACTTGCTGATGCTCTAATGCTTCATCTTGATTTAATTCATAACCCGGTACGATAATTCGTTCAAACTGACGACCAATAAGCGCTTCAATATTGTCTAAAAAACGTTCATCTTTAGGGCTAACTAAAGAAATCGCTTTACCTGACTTGCCAGCCCTCCCTGTACGACCAACACGATGAACATAATCTTCTGCCAAAAAGGGTAAATGAAAATTAACTACATAAGCTAAATTATCAATATCTAAACCGCGTGCAGCAACATCAGTTGCCACTAATACTCTAACTTTACCTTCACTAAAATCAGCCAATGCTTTATTTCGTGAGCCTTGAGATTTATCGCCATGACAAAGGGCTGTTTTTATTCCATCCAGTTTTAATTCTTTGGCTAGAATATTGGCACTTTCCTTTGTACCAGCAAAAACCAATACTTGTTGCCAATTATTGACGCCAATTAATTCAGATAATAATTCACGCTTTCTCGCTTCACTCACCCAATAAACAGACTGCTTGATTTTACCTGAGGTTGAGTTTTGTTTTGCAACCCCTAACGTTTTTGGTGTTGTTAGCAATTGATTTGCTAAAGATTTCACTTTATTAGAATAAGTTGCTGAAAACATCAGAGTTTGATGTTGTTGTTTCACTGCTAAGGTGATCTTTTCAATATCAGCTAGAAACCCCATGTCTAACATGCGATCCGCTTCATCTAATACTAGGTACTTTACTTGCGATAAATTTACATTTCGCAAATTTAAATGCTCAAGTAACCGACCTGGAGTTGCCACCAAGACATCAAGACCTTGCTTTAATAAATTAGTCTGTGAAGGCATTTTTCCGCCGCCATAAATCGCACCAATCTTCAACGGTAAAAACTGGCTGTAAGCTTTCATATTTTCAGCTACTTGCGCTGCTAACTCACGCGTTGGTGCAAGCACTAAAGCTTGTATATTTCGTTCACTTTTATCAGCAGAAGCTTCTTTTGATATTGTTTTAGCTAACGCATCTAATATCGGCAAACTAAATGCGGCAGTTTTTCCTGTACCCGTTTGCGCACTAGCTAACAGATCAACCCCTGAGCGAATCATAGGGATAGCTTGTTGCTGAATTGGCGTTAAATTTTTATAACCACACGCCTTTACTGCCTTTAATAAATTAGCCGATAAACCAATAGCATCAACACTCATACATCACCCAGAAGAACAAAACAAAAATAAGGTGGCGGATTATATACCAACCGAACTCAAAACACAGTTTTTAATATAAGCAGATAAACAAAAAAGCCCCAACAATTATTCATTGTTGGGGCTTTGCTTTTTCTAAATTTACGTTCTTATTAAATTATCAAAACTTATAAAAGTGCCGACAAGATAGTATTCAATGTTTCACTTGAGCGCATTGCTTTTTCAGCTTTAGCTGCATCGGCAAAATAATAACCATCAATATCCATCGCTGGACCTTGCGCATCATTTAGCTCAGCAACAATTTTCTCTTCTTGCTTAGCAAAAGCCTGCGCCACGCCCGTAAAGCTAGTTTTAAGCTCACCGTCACTTGTCTGCTCAGCTAGCGCTTTTGCCCAGTACATCGCAAGGTAAAAGTGACTACCACGGTTATCTAATTCACCCACTCTACGTGATGGTGATTTATTCTCATCTAAAAATTCACCTGTGGCTTTATCTAAAGTATCAGCTAACACTTGTGCTTTGGCATTGCCCGTAGTAACACTTAAGTGCTCTAAAGAAGCAGCTAAGGCTAAAAACTCACCTAAAGAATCCCAACGTAAGTGGTTTTCTTTTTCGAACTGTTGAACATGCTTAGGAGCACTACCACCAGCACCCGTCTCAAATAAACCACCACCATTCATTAATGGTACAACTGAAAGCATTTTAGCACTGGTGCCAAGTTCTAAAATTGGAAATAAATCGGTTAAGTAATCACGGAGAACATTACCGGTTACAGAAATAGTATCTTCACCATTAATAATACGTTCCAATGAGAATTTACAGGCATCAACTGGGTTAAGAGTGCGAATATCTAACCCTGTCATGTCATAGTTCGCTAAATAAGCATTGACCTTTTTAATCATTTCTCTGTCATGAGCACGATTTTCATCTAACCAGAAAACAGCTGGCATACCAGAAGCTTTAGCACGAGTAATGGCTAATTTAACCCAATCTTGAATAGGTAAATCTTTAACCTGACACATACGCCATAAATCACCGGTTTCAACACTATGTTCAAGCAATGTTGTGCCAAGTGAGTCAACAACACGAACAGTACCCGCAGCATCCATTACAAATGTTTTATCGTGTGAACCATACTCTTCAGCTTTTTGTGCCATCAAACCAACATTTGGCACTGTACCCATTGTTGTTGGATCGAATGCACCATGTTCTTTACAAAAATCAAAAACGGCTTGGTAAACACCAGCATAACATCTGTCTGGAATCATAGCTTTCGTATCTTTCAACTGACCATCAGGTCCCCACATTTTCCCAGAAGAACGTAATGTTGCAGGCATAGATGCATCAACAATCACATCACTAGGTACATGTAAATTAGTAATCCCCTTATCTGAATCAACCATAGCAAGCTCTGGACGGTTAGCAAAAACTTCAACTAAATCGGCTTCAATTTCAGCTTGCTTATCACTAGGTAAACGTGAGATTTTGCTATAAACATCACCAATACCATTATTTGCATCAACACCTAGTTGATCAAAAGTATCGGCATGTTTTGCAAAAGCATCGGCATAAAATACTTTAACTGCGTAACCGAAAATAACAGGATCTGATACTTTCATCATGGTCGCTTTTAAATGTAAAGATAATAAAACATCTTCTTTCTTTGCATCATCAATCGCTTGTTGATAAAACTCAACCAAAGCCGATTTACTCAATACAGATGAATCAATAATTTCACCCGTTAATAATGCTAAATTATCTTTTAAAACTTTAACACTGCCATCTTGAGCAACAAATTCAATTTTTATATTAGTTGCATAATTAATGGTTGCAGATTGCTCAGACTCATAGAAGTCTCCACCAGACATACTCGCTACATGAGATCGTGACTCACTTGACCAAACGCCCATTGAATGAGGGTTTTTCTGAGCGTATTTCTTAACTGAAGCAGGTGCACGTCGGTCTGAGTTACCTTCACGAAGGACAGGGTTTACCGCACTACCTTTAATTTTGTCATAGGTATATTTAATTGACTTTTCTGCATCATTTTGAGCCTCTTCTGGGTAATTTGGTACCTCATACCCCTTCGCTTGTAACTCTTTAATTACTGCATGCAACTGAGGAACAGAAGCGCTAATATTAGGAAGCTTAATAATATTAGCATCTGAATTAGAAACCATATCACCTAATTCAGCCAAAGCATCATCAATGCGTTGCTCTTTGGTTAAGTATTTTGGAAAATTAGCTAAAACACGACCGGCTAAAGAAATATCGCGAGTTTCAACATTAATACCAGAAGATGCGGTATAGGCTTGGATAATAGGTAATAAAGAATACGTTGCTAAGGCTGGCGCCTCATCGGTAATAGTATAAATAATTTTTGAGTTATCAGTGCTCATGAGCTTCCTACTTTATTTAACTTGAGTCGATTAGCTTACATTGGCTAATCCTAAATATAATTCAGATTTAACATTTATTTTTCGCGCGCTATATTATAATAATTTGCGGCATATTAATATAGCTGAGCATAAGCACTAATAGCTTACTTCTAACAAAATACAGAGCAAAATGAATAAAAACAAAGAAAACACAAGCCATAGAGCGAAGCAACGCGAAAAGGTACGACCAGTAGAAAACAATCGAAAAGTTGTGCTTTTTAATAAGCCTTTTGATGTTTTATGTCAATTCACCGATGAAAAACATGAAGGAAAACAACAGCGAAAAACGTTAAAAGACTTCATTCCTATCGAAGGTGTTTATGCTGCCGGACGACTTGATCGAGATAGCGAAGGATTACTAATGCTAACTAATGATGGTAAATTACAGCATCAAATAGCGAATCCCAAAAAGAAAACGGCTAAAACCTATTGGGTGCAAGTAGAAGGTAGCCCAACCGATGGTGACTTAGCAAAACTACGCTGTGGCGTAGAACTAAAAGATGGTATGACTTTACCTGCAAAAGTAAACCTAATAAAGCAGCCAAAAATATGGTCACGGGTCCCCCCCATTAGAGAGCGGGCCAATATTCCTACCACTTGGCTTGAAATAACCATTACTGAAGGACGTAATCGTCAAGTACGTCGCATGACAGCAAACATAGGCTTCCCAACACTGCGTTTGATACGTTTTTCTATTGGTCAGTGGACAATTAATAACATTGATAATGGTGCATATAAGATAATTGAATAATATGACTATTTAATCGCGATACGGGGCATGCTATAATTCTGCGCCTTTTTATCGAGTACATTTACTTTTTAAGACCACTTTTCAAGACAAGAGTTTTTTCATGCCTATTGAGCTTCAAGATCTACAAAACAAAACACCTGAGCATTTTCCGCCACAAGAAATGAAAGTTATTGTTGGTATGTCTGGTGGTGTTGATTCTTCTGTTTCTGCTTATTTATTACAAGAGCAAGGTTATCAAGTTGAAGGCTTGTTCATGAAGAACTGGGAAGAAGATGATACCGATGAATATTGTGCAGCGGCACAAGACTTAAATGATGCTCAAGCTATTTGTGACAAATTAGGGATAAAACTGCACACCATTAATTTTGCCACCGAATATTGGGACAATGTTTTTGAGTATTTCTTAGCTGAGTATAAAGCAGGTCGTACGCCAAACCCAGATATCATGTGTAACAAAGAAATCAAATTCAAAGCATTTTTAGAGTTTGCTTGTGAAGATTTAGGCGCTGATTACATCGCCACAGGTCATTATGTACAACGCAAGTTTATTAATGGTCATTGGACCATGGTGCGTGGCTTAGATAGTAACAAAGATCAAAGTTACTTTTTATATACATTAAATGAAAAACAGTTATCACATACCTTATTTCCTGTTGGGGATATTGAAAAACCTCAGGTTCGCGCTATTGCAGAAAAAGCAGACTTAATAACGCATAACAAAAAAGACAGTACGGGTATTTGTTTTATTGGTGAGCGAAAGTTCAAAGACTTTTTAGGACAGTATTTACCCGCACAACCTGGCGTGATTGAATCTGCAGAAGGTGAAGCTGTCGGACATCATGACGGCTTAATGTATCATACATTAGGGCAACGAAAAGGGTTACGTATAGGTGGCTTAGCTAATTCATCCGAGGAGCCTTGGTATGTTGTAGAAAAGGATTTACTGCGTAACGTACTTATTGTTGGTCAAGGGCATAATCACCCTCGCCTATTCTCTAAAGGCTTAATTGCTAACCAATTGCATTGGGTTAACCGCCAAGAGTTATCATCACCAATAAAGTGCACAGTAAAAACACGGTATCGCCAAGAAGATGTAACTTGTACAGTCACACCATTAGAAAGTTCTGTTACAGAAAATGAAAACACTAGTCCACAGTATCAAATTGATTTTAACGAGCCACAAAGCTCAGTAACACCAGGGCAATCGGTAGTGTTTTATCAAGGCGACATTTGTCTTGGTGGCGGTATTATCAATACCCTTATTCGTTAGTCTTTATCAAAGATAATATACATATTAAAATAAGTAATTAAAGCATAAATGAAAGATCAAACTATAACTTTAGCCGCCATTTGCCAGGCAGCACACTTTGTACAACAGGTTTCACGTACTGGGCAAATTGATGAAAATGAACTTGCCGTGTTAATTAGAAGTATTACGATAACGTCACCAGAAAATACCTTGGGTGTATATGGCGGTGAGTTGGTAAATCTAAAACAAGGGCTTAAACTATTAATAAATCACTTAGGTGATTCATCAAACGCTAACACTGAAGAAAAGAAAGTAAAGGATCCAGAACTAACACGTTATATAATTAGTTTAATTAATTTAGAGCGAAAGTTAGTAAAACAGCCAAGACAATTAGCACATCTTGGTGAGCGTATTGACGCTAGCAAAAGACAGCTAGAACATTACGACATTACCAGTGAAACACTTATTTCCAGCTTTGCCAGTATATATAGCGATATCATTAGTCCGTTAGGCTCTCGCATTCAAGTTACGGGTGAGCCAAGCATATTAAAGCAAACAGTAAATCAGCACAAAATTAGAGCCATACTACTATCTGGCATACGAGCAGCAGTGTTGTGGCGACAAGTCGGCGGTAAGCGAAGAAATATATTATTTAGCCGAAACAAAATTGTGAAAACTGCTCAACAACTATTGAATACAATTTAACCTATTTTTATAGCAATACTTTTAAACCGATAATTTAAAATTAAATTTTAACCTAGGAATACATCATGGAACTTTCAGCGTTAACCGCAATATCGCCAGTAGATGGTAGATACGGCAGCAAAACCAGTGACTTACGCCCTATATTTAGTGAGTTTGGTTTAACCAAATACCGTGTGACCGTTGAAGTACGTTGGTTACAAAAATTAAGTGCGACTAAAGCTATTGAAGAAGTTCCTGTTTTTAGTGATGCAGCAAATGAAGTGTTAAATAACATTGTCAGCGATTTCAGCGAGCAAGATGCCCTGCGTATCAAAAAAATTGAAGCGACTACCAATCACGATGTAAAAGCAGTTGAATACTTTTTAAAAGAAAAAATTAGCGACAATGCTGAACTAAATGCTGTTACTGAATTTATTCACTTTGCCTGTACTTCTGAAGATATTAATAACCTTTCTCACGGCTTAATGTTAAAAGAATGTCGTGAGCAGGTGTTATTACCTGCTATTGATGAAATTCTTGCACAAATTAAAGGTTTAGCAATCGAATATAAAGCGATTCCTATGATGTGCCGTACCCATGGACAACCTGCCTCTCCTAGTACTTTAGGTAAAGAAATGGCTAATGTATACGTTCGCTTACAGCGCCAACGTAAGCAAATTGCCGAGGTTGAACTTTTAGGTAAAATAAATGGTGCTGTTGGTAACTACAATGCCCATCTAAGTGCATACCCAGAAGTTAATTGGCATCAATTTGCTGATGAATTTGTCAGCGGTTTAGGTTTAACTTGGAACGCCTTTACAACACAAATAGAGCCGCATGATTACATTGCTGAATTATTCGACGCCGTAGCGCGTTTCAATACCATCTTAATTGATTTTGATCGTGATGTTTGGGGTTATATTGCTCTAGGTCATTTCAAGCAGAAAACTATTGCAGGCGAAATTGGCTCTTCAACTATGCCACACAAAGTTAATCCGATTGATTTTGAAAACTCTGAAGGAAACTTAGGTATTGCCAATGCAATATTCAATCATCTTGCTCAAAAATTACCAATTTCTCGCTGGCAACGTGACTTAACTGATTCAACTGTTTTACGTAACTTAGGTGTTGGTTTTGGTCATACAATAATTGCTTATCAATCAACCTTAAAGGGCATCAGCAAGTTAAAGGTTAACGAAGAAAACCTTGCTAAAGAACTTGATACTAACTGGGAAGTATTAGCCGAGCCAGTACAAACAGTTATGCGCCGTTATGGCATTGAGAAGCCATACGAAAAACTTAAAGAGTTGACTCGCGGTAAACGTATTAATGGTGACTCTATGCATGAATTCATCAATAATCTTGAATTACCTGATGCCGTAAAAGCACAATTATGCTTATTGACACCTGCTAGCTACATTGGTCGTGCTGTATCATTTATTGATGAATTAAATTAAGTAACAAATATAAATAATCAGTAAGCATACTTTGTTGATTATCATTAAAAAAGAAGACTCCGGTCTTCTTTTTTATTTCTCACTCTATATTTTTTACAAAATTCCACTCTTATTGTTTGAAAAACAATCAAGTGTTAACTACGCTTAGATTAGTTCTACGATTTTAACAATGAAAGCAAAAATAATAACTATTCGAATAATCGTCTTACCTAACAAGTTAATTTAGTAGTTTATATAAAATAAAGTACTGAATTTTTTAGTGTATTAAACAATGAAAAGAATGGTTAAGCAAAATGTCCTACAGTGTGAGTCGGGTTCTTTGGCAACAAGCCGAGCCCTTATTAAAAGATGTACGTGAAAAAGTATTTATTTGTGAAAGGCGAATACCCAAAAAAATAGAATTCGATCGTAATGACAATTCAGCATTTCATATGCTTGTTTGCGATGATAGCTCTCAAGAGCCTATCGCCACTGGCCGAATATCTTCTTCAGGTGAAATTAGTCGTATTGCTGTGCTTATGGAATTTAGGCAAGCATCTATTGATAAAGTCATTATGAGGGGGTTATTTCGTATTGCTGAAGAACTCGCGTTAGACGAAGTCTATATTTATAGTCCTTTGGAGAATGTAGGTTATTTTCGAGAGCACAATTTTTACCCTGTTGGTGCGGTATTTATGGAAGCCGGCATGCCTAAACAACGTATGGCTTGCCCGATAAAAAATGCCCAAGAATGCGCGAATAAAGCCAAGTATTATTTAAGCCACTAGTTTTAGGCAAACCTCAATCTATCTCCGTTAAATGCCACAAGCATAGGACAAAGCTTTATTTTTTACTACACTGTTAAATAAAGGAACTTTACTAACAGTGAATAAACTAGCATTTCTTAACGTTTTAACTAATGATGATGGATGACTAAAAGCATGATATAAAACATCCATTGTTGATTGCATTAACAGGTTGTCTTTACGCCTCAAGGTTTCATAACGCCCTAATACTTGTTCATTGTGCCAACATTCACCATTACCGATAGCAATGGCAATAACACTTTGAAGCGCTTTAACATCTTTAAAACCTAAGTTTACTCCCTGACCTGCCATTGGATTAATAGTATGGGCAGCATCACCAAGCAATAATACTCGATTGTTCTGGTAGGTATTGGCATGACGTCGAGTTAAATCAAATGCACCTTTAGCAAGTACCTCTATCTGTCCTAATCGTTTTGGAAATACAGCTAAAACTTCTTGCTGTAATTGTTGATTAGATAAGGCCGATAATCGATTTATTTCATCCCGCTGATGATACCAAACTAAAGATGCATATCCCCCTTGTTCCTTACACTCTACAGAGCTTTCAGCCGAAATTGATGTTTTAGTCAATGGCAGGAAGGCGACAGGACCGGTAGGAAAAAATTGTTGCCATGTAATATCTTGTTGTGGTGACTCTGTTTTTACATTGATCAGCATGGCTGATTGCTGGTAATCCCATGATGTGATACCTATATCAACCAATTGTCGAACTTGCGAGTTCGCACCGTCTGCTGCTATCACTAATTTGGCCGTCATGCTAATATTTTTCAAAACCAAGATCGCTTTATCTTTGTCTTGCGATAGTGAAACTAACCTTTCAGGACAAAACACTTCAATACTGCGTTGTAATTTTATTTGTTGCCACAAAGACAATTGCAATAATCTATTTTCAACAATATGTCCTAAGTGACTTTGTTCAATATCATTAGCATCAAACTCTGTATAAGCATACTCTTGCTCCCACACACCTAATCGTTTGTATGGGCAAGCTCGCCATTGCGTAACTTGTGACCATGCGCCAAGTTGCTCTAATAGATACTGTGAAGCTAAGGATATAGCTGAAACTCGTAAATCAAGGCTTTGCTCCTTTTCAAAGGTTTTAGGCTCATATTGCTCAATTAGGGCAACCGTTAACCCCAGTTGAGACAATGCTAAAGCACTTGCTGCACCAACCATGCCTCCACCGACAACAACACAATCAAAGTTTTTCATATTGCACTAATTCCCGCTCATACCTAATACAACTTATTGTAACGAAGAGGTCTTATTAAGCCTATAAATAACTTAATTTATTTTTATCAAAATGCTCTTGCTAAAATTAAATATTTAACTATATTTAGAAAGCTCTATTTAACTATCTCTCACAATAATAAGGAAATATTATGTCTGTATTAGCAAAAAAAACACAAAAACAAACAAAAGAAGTAAGGCTACACGATGATATAAAAATTGTTTATCATATGGAAGACAAGCCAAATCGTACCAGCTTAAAAGCTCACAAAGACAGAGCGGTAATTGCAAAGTTACGCGCAGATTTGGTGTTGCCTACAAATAAAATTTTAACGGTAGATATAGATTTTGACACCACAAGTGGCTACCATGGAAACACTATGATGGTAATGGATGACTTTGGTGTTGAAATGCTCACCACAGCCTTCGCAGTAAAATATGGTCAGCAATTTGCTGATAAAATAACACAAGCTTGGGCACAAAAGCAGCATCCTGATGATCCACGAAAACCTACATACTTATTGGTACAAAAGCCAACCATTGATGATGGTATCCCGCAAGTATTTGTCGCTTGCGGTAAAAATGATCATGAGGATATTAAGCTACAAAGTATCATGTAAATTTCCTCTAAAAAACAAATGGCAACCCTTGTTGCCATTCTTATTATTAAAATTTTATTTCATTAGTTTTTCTATACACGCTAATACCCATTTACCTATAAGTACTATGGCTACTATTAATCACCTTGTGCAAGATAACAAAGGTTTTATTTGGCTGGCAGGACAACAAGGCTTAACCCGTTTTGATGGTGAGCAAACCATAACATTTTCTTCAGGTGATGTTGTGTGGCCGCTACCTTTTAGCTGGTTACATGATGTGGCTCTTGATAACGATCACTTATTACTTGCAAGCGAAACCGATGGCTTATGGCGTTTTAATCCTACAACAGGACAAGCAAAGAAAGTACCCACTGATATCCCCCGAGAAAGTCATTATGATGTAATCAGTTTCCATGGAGATTACTTTATCAATGCGCCTGATAAACTATACCGTTACCAAACTAAAAATAATGCTACTGATATTATTGGTAACAATATAAAAATTAAAAAGATGGTTCAGAGTGATAGAAATCTTTATGTCTCT
>Ga0209081_1000217_pt1 | contig 34812 bp, 20 predicted proteins | sample GOMGulsemesocosm_4_FD_184636 | JGI IMG/M metagenome (GOLD analysis project Ga0209081, IMG submission 184636) | Methane-oxidizing microbial communities from mesocosms in the Gulf of Mexico - GOM15B Gulf of Mexico (SPAdes) (version 2) | ecosystem: Environmental > Aquatic > Marine > Cold seeps... | reverse complement strand
GAGCTCTTCTTTGGCGTAACTTGCGCCAATAGTCCATTTAAAACCACCGTCATCAGCTATACCTGATAGTCTAAACTCCTGACTGTAGAAATCCATTTCTTCATCATTTAAGTCATTGAAGTAAACTTTGGAATGGGCACTACCATCTTCTTCATTGTAGTTGAAAGTTTCATGGGTTTTATAAGCTGTGATTGAGGTGAACTCGGCCCAATCAAAACTTGAATTAATTTCAATAGAACTACCAAATAACTCTCTGCCTTCAATATTATTGAAATCTGTTTCATAAATACCAAACGGATCATTACCAGTGCCTTCATTACGGTATACTTCAGGGTTGACTGAATAAGAAGGTCTGGCATCTTGATCAACTTCATTATATTCCGCTCTAAAAAGTACTTCAGTATCATCGCTGGCATTCCACAAAAGCGCTATTCGTGCAGACATATCATCTTCATTGAGAAATTCAGTCTTGGTAAAGCTATCCGGATCAGCATCTGGATTTTGATAAATGTCTTGGTATTGTATTCCGTCAAGGAAACCATCGCGTTTGTTAATCACAGCACTACCACGGAATGAAATATTGTCTGAAAGTGGCACGTTAATTAATCCTTCAAACTTTCTCTTGTTGTAATTTCCTAGTGTAAAACGGTAATTTGCTTCAAAATCTTCATGGGGTTTTTTAGAAATAACAACAATGGCACCAGCCGCCGCGTTCTTACCAAATAAGGTGCCCTGTGGGCCTTTCAATACTTCAATACGTTCAATATCATTGAAGTTAACAGTTGCACTACCTGATCTACCAGAGTATACACCATCTTGATAGACAACAATGTTTGATTCAGCGCCAATGCCACTGTTGGTGCTTGTTAAGCCACGAATACCTATTTTAGGTTGAGTTACCGCGCGGCTATTGGTATCTAATCCCGGAGTTGCGCCCCCGAGATCATTAATTGTTTGGGCACCTAGTTTACGTAAATCACCACTACTAAAAGCGGTTAATGCAATAGGAACTTCTTGAGAGTTCTCGACACGTTTTTGTGTGGTTACTTCAATCACTTCAATTTTTCTAGACTCATTTTCTTGCGTCGTTTCTTCAGCCATTATTAATGACGAATTAAGGGCAAGGCTACATAAAATAGATGTTGTTAGTAATGAGCGTTTAAACGTTCGGTATTGCTTATTGGCAGGTATCATAATCATTCCCCAATTATCTGAAAGTAAAAAGGTGTAATCCGCTTTTATTGTTAATATTGTCAAGCGTTTTACTTGTGCTGTTTCATACAACAAACGTTTGTCATACAAAAATGCGACTGTTAAACACAAGGAAATTTCCTAGTGGCACCTTCACCCTAACAAGCCATTATTTGTAATGCGTCCTGTCCAATAATCCCACACTAAAATAAGTGTTTTTTTTAAAAATCAGTTTCCGGTTTAATTGGCTAGGACTATTAAAGAAAGCTGTAGGTCAATAAAACTGGTGTTTTTTAATTTAAAACAACACAAATAAAAAATAAAAAATAAAATAAGTACGGCTAGCTCGGACGGACGCATCTTTGAAAAAACATCCGTAATATAGTAAGCACATTACTTATATTGACTTAAATCGACTTAAAGATTTGGCTCGATTATTAAAACACGGGAAGCTATGTTATGACGACAACAATATTGAAAGTAAAAAACTACTTAGCGTATTTAGTTTTACTTATATTCACTCCACTGACGAGTATGCCAAGTATAGCTGCTGAGCAACCAAACATTGTTGTTATGTTAAGTGATAATCTTGGTTTTGGCGATTTGGGTAGTTATGGCGGTGGTGCATTACGTGGCGCACCAACCCCGAATATTGATGAGTTAGCTCAGCAAGGCATACGCTTTACAAATTTTACCGTTGAATCAGAATGTACACCTTCACGTTCAGCGTTGATGACTGGGCGACTACCTATACGTTCTGGAACAACACGAGCGATTCCTGTACCTGGCCTTCCTCAAGGGATGGCGCCATGGGAAGTAACTATTGCCGAAGTATTAACCGAGGCAGGTTATAATACTGCGATGTTTGGTAAGTGGCACTTAGGCTATACACAGGATAGATTACCGACTGCACAAGGGTTTCAACAGTGGTGGGGTTTTCCATTTAGTACCTATATATCAAAATTTCCTGAATTAGTTGGCTATGAACACAGTGGCCTAAAACCAGCACAGTTGTGGCAGGGCACCCAAAGAAATGGCGCGACGCCACAAGAAGAATATAACATTAAAAATAGACCACTCATTGATGATAAAATTGCGACCAAAGCCGTAAACTTTATCAAAGAAAATGCCAACAATGAAAAACCTTTTTTCCTTTATATTCCTTGGTCTCTGCCCCATCATCCGTCAATCCCACACCCAGACTTTGAAGGTAAAACGGGTAACGGTAAATATGCCGATGTTATTGTTGAACACGATCACCGTGTTGGTCAGGTATTAAAAGCCATTGATCAAGCCGGAATCAGTGATAATACCATTATCATTTATGCCAGTGACAATGGTCCCGATAGAGCTGAATATCCTTGGATTGGTGATACTGGGCCTTTTCGAGGTTTTTTAGGAACGGTACATGAAGGTTCAGTGCGCACACCATTAATTGTCAGGTGGCCAAACAAAGTTGCCGCTAATGAGGTTAGCAATGAAATGCTTGCCATGGTCGACTTATTTCCCACTATTGCAAATATGGCAGAAGCAAGTGAGCATTTACCTGATGACCGACCAATCGACGGGTTGGATATGACCGATTTAATGCTAAACAAGGTAACGACATCGCCTCGTGAAAGCGTGCTACTTTTTTCAGGGGAAGATCTTCGCGCGATAAAATGGCGTCAATTCAAAATATATTTTCAAGGTGAACATGTCGGTGTGATGGATCAACAAATAGATTCGCTATGGGCACCGCAAATATACAATACTATGGTTGATCCTAAAGAGATGAACAATATAGGTACGACAAATTTATGGGCTTTATACCCTGCTTTTCATGCCATGATGCCATTTGTTTACAGTATTCAGCAAGAAGGCATCATTGAGCCAGGTGGTACAGAGCCCAGCCGTTATAAAATCGAGGTACCATTTTTTAGATGGGAACAAATTGAAGAAGGCTTAAGCGAACTTAAAAAGAAAGCCATAAAAAAGAAGATTGTTGACGCCTATCAAGAAGTGAAATCAGTCTTTACGAGAGAGCAAGCTACAGGAGATGAAAATGAATAAGTTTAGTTTTATTACAAGTACAATAATAGCAACTAGTTTACTATGCACTGCTTTTGTTCATGCAAAAGAAGAAAAAAAAGACAATATTATTGTTATTGTACTTGATGATACCGGCTATTCAGATTTGGGCAGTTATGGTTCAGCTATTAATACACCGATCATAGACGCAATTGCCACAGATGGCGTTCAGTATTCAAATTTTCATTCAACACCAACCTGTTCGCCTACTCGGGCTGCTATTTTAACAGGCAGAGAGCCACATCGTGTTGGTATGGGATTAGTCTCTCGATTTGATATGGGCAAACGTTTCCCTGCCTTTAGAGGAAGAATCTCTGACAAAGCCGCGACAATTGCTGAAATACTTGCTCAGCAACATTATGGCACCTATGCCATAGGCAAATGGCATTTATTGCCGCCATCCCACATGAAGCCAAGCGGGCCTTATAATCATTGGCCATCGGGCAAGGGCTTTGATCGCTTTTATGGGTTTTTAGCAGGCTCTACTGATCAATTCAAACCTGAATTAGTTGAAGATAATCATTTCATTGAAAAAACCTATCCAGCAGATAAAGTATTAACTACCGATTTAATGAATAACGCGATTACTATGCTGCATAATCATGTTTCATACTCGCCGAAACGACCATTTTTTATGTATATTTCGACACCGGGTATGCATGCACCACATCAAGCTTCTCAGCACTACATTGATAAATACAAAGGTAAATTTGACCAAGGTTGGGATCAAGTCATTGCACAGCGATTTGAACGGCAAAAAGCAATGGGTCTAATTCCTCAAAACGCAAAATTGCCTTCTAATGATGAACGAGTTAAAAAGTGGCAGAGCTTATCTATAAAAGAAAAAAAGGCCTATGCTAAATTACAAGAAGTGTATGCTGCTTTTCTTGAGCAAACAGACCATGAACTAGGTCGTTTTATTGCTGAACTTAAAAAAACAAATCAATACGACAATACCACTATTGTTGTGCTATCAGATAATGGTGCGAGCCAAGAAGGTGATGTTAATGGTGCCGTTAATCATTCAAGCCACTATGGTGGTAAACATGAAACTACCGATGATATTTTAGCTCGATTTGATGATATTGGTCATAATGGCGCAGCATCAAATTATCCTTTAGGTTGGGCTGCCGCGAGTAATACTCCTTTTCGCTATTTTAAACAAGACACCTATGGCGGGGGCGTTAATGTACCACTAATCATAAAGCCAGCAAAAAACAAAAACGTCAATAAAGGTCTGCGTCACCAATATCATTATGTAAGCGATATTATGCCAACCTTATTGGATTACATTGATATTCAAATACCGAGTAATGTTGATGGCGTAGAGCAGCTTCCCGTTGATGGTATTTCAATGGTTTATACACTGGAAAATGCCAGTGAAAAAAGTCGTCGTGATACTCAGTTTTATCGTATGGGCCATAACCGAGGAATTTACCATCAAGGCTGGAGTGCTGCATCTCGCCATGTTAGCGGTGAAGATTACGACGATGATATTTGGCATTTATATAATATTGAGCAAGACATTACACAGTCAACAGAATTATCAAAACAGCACCCTGAAAAATTAGCAGAGCTAAAAGCACTTTGGCAGGTCGAGGGGGAAAAAGTTAACGGCGAAATCATGATAGACCCAAAACACCCTGGAATTATCATGGGCACAGCAATGAAATTGAATAATTTCTTTAATGGAAAGCCTGATACGGTTGAACATATTATTTATCCTCAAGCGACATTTGTTACTGAGAAATCATCCCCGCGCATCATTAATAAATCTTTTGTTATTGAAGCTGATATTGTTAGTAACTCCCTACAAGATAACGGCATTTTATTTACCTATGGGAATTATGATAGCGGCCTAGTGCTTTATATTAAAAACGGCGTGCCGCATTTTGAATACAACTACTTTGCTAATGTTCCAAGTATTGGCAACCGTTATCGCATCACTTCACCTCAATCACTTGAGCTAGGTAACAATAAAGTGACCTTTCAATTCGATAAAACAGATAAATTAGCTGGCATCGGTAAGCTTTTTATTAATGGCAATTTAGTTGGCAAGGTAGATATGCCAAATACCGTTAAAATGCGTTTATCTCATGAAGGCGCGGGTATTGGTAAGCAATGGGCATCACCTGTATCTCCAGATGTTGCTGGTATTGATGAATTCAGTGGTGCTTTGAATAAAGTAACCATAACCGTAAAAACAAATAATTAATGTGCAAGCAATTAATATAAATGAATAAATAAGCAGTTATGGGTAATTAAACATGAGTAAAAAAACAATAACATTAATAGCATTGCCTTCGATTTTACTTATGGTAATACTAGTATTTATATACAGTTTATTTGAGCGGAACACTCACGGACTTAACGTTGATAACTTTGAAATTTCATCTGTTAACCAAAAGCTTACCTCACAGTTGGCTAACACTACTAAAACTAACTTTATTATAATTTTGGCTGATGATCTGGGTTATGGCGATATAGGAGTTAATGGCACCCAAGCTATTAAAACACCTGAAATAGACAAGTTAGCCGCTGCCGGAATCAATTTTACTCAGGGCTATGCCAGTGCACCTATTTGTTCACCTTCACGCGCAGGGCTACTTACTGGGCGATATCCGGTACGCACGGGAATTATTCAGCCCATGGGTGCGGCTAACGACTCTTTCTTGAGAAAAGTAAGCCGTGGCGTTACTAGCTTTGCTTCTAATTTAGGGGCAATAGATAATATTGGCGGCGCCAATTTAACCAAATTTTTACCACTTGATGAATATACTATTGCGGAAATGTTACAAGATAATGGCTATAAAACCGCCGCTTTTGGTAAGTGGCATTTAGGTGACTTTAGCGTAGCGCCACAATATCATCCTAAACATTACGGCTTTGATAAATTTATTGGCTTCAATATGTCTAATGATGATTGGCCGGTAGCTTTTTATAGGGATGAATACAAAGAAATTAACGATATAGGTTTAAAGCAAGATCACTATACTAAATTGTTTACTGATGAAGCAGTAAATTTTATTAAAGAAACAAATGGCGAACCTTTCTTCGTATATCTTTCACAAAAAGATCCACACCAGCCTTTCTTTCCCTCTGCTGCATTTAAAGGTAAATCTGATGCAGGGCCATACGGTGATGCGGTTTCTGAATTTGACTGGAGTGTTGGCGAAATCATTAGGACTTTGAAAGAAAATAATTTAGATGAGAACACCTTAGTTATTGTCACCAGTGATAATGGGCCCTGGTTTCAAGGCAGTGCTGCGGGATTACGTGGTCGTAAAGGTCAAAGTTTTGAGGGTGGCTTTAGAGTACCAACCGTACTTTGGGGTAGTGAATTTATTAAAGGAAAAAGTACAATTGCTACTCCGATTATGCATATTGACTTTATGTCTACCATTGCTGAAATAGCAGATATCTCCTTACCAAAAGATAGAGTTATTGATGGAAAAAGTTTACTGCCTTTACTCACAGGTAAAAGCAGTGAGTTAGCAGACCGTCCTCTGTATTTTTTCCATGATTTTGATCTTGAGGCAATTCGTAAAGGCAAGTGGAAATACATTAACCGCAATAGTCACTATGTTTGGCCAGCACCGCTTGATAAACCTGATACGGCTGTTGGCTCAGCATTAGCCATGATGAATTACACCCCGCCAGGGCAAACAGAGTCTATTCCAACATTAGGTGAATGGCCTGCTTTGTATCAACTTGATATTGATAGTAGTGAGTCTTACAACGTAGCGAAAAAGCATATTGAGAAAACACAATCTTTAGCTGCTGAGTTAAACCAATTTCAACAAAGTTTTATTAACAATCCTCGAGGTTGGTTAGCAAAATAATTGCTGTTCGAACAAAAAGCACAAATAAAATAACAGTTTAAATAAAGAGTAAATTATGAGTAAATTTAAAATAGCGTTAACCACCTCTATTCTTTTAATAGTCGTACTTTTAGTCTTAGGTAATACCACAACTAAAGGCCGCATTGTTATGGCGATGTTGTTTTCAACTGAATCAACAATTAAACCTTATGATTTTCCTGCAAAAACCCAATGGCGTCCTATTGGTCCAAGAAATGTGGGCGTTGTTGATACTCAATTGGAAATTACTCGTTTATATCACACCAATACTCACGGCAGTGATGAAGTTGCTTTAGCTATAGCCCCTGCGTTTGAATTTGAATGGCTTGTTGAAGAGAACTTTTTCCTTGCTGAGGGCCCAGTATTTGATAGCCAAGGGAACCTCTATTTTTGCCCTATTTTTCCTCCAGAAGATATTATATTAATGTCGTTAGAGCCAACTAAAGGTAAGCGCCGCTGGGTATTACCCGGTATAGATGCAGGCTGTGGGGCACCTTTTATTTTTAGTGATCCGGTTACTAAAGAAGACACTATTTATGTGGCTACCTATGATCGAGCCATCGCTTTAAAAACTGACGGCACAATACTTTGGGATGTCGCTACTGGTTTGGCTAAGTTAGAGAAAAATAAACTCATTTCTGAACAACATAGCTTTGGTGTTAATTATCACAGCCAACTTGATGCCTTAGTTGCCGTGATGGGTGATGGCTCTCTTTATGTACTCGATAGAAAAACCGGAAAGCAATTATTGAAAAAACCTTATGTGTTACCCGGCGATAAAGTACCAGTGAGTAATTTTTCGTTACCGAAAAAAATACTAGCAAAAGCTGATGCCGACATAGCCCATATGTATAACAAAGAAAGACTTGCCGAAGGTGAAAGCCCCACAGCTATGGTATTACATAGCGCCGCGGGTGAATTGCAAAAGGTCACTAATTTCTTTTCTATTGATCAAAATACTGGTCGGTTATGGATCGCGGCATCGTTAATGGATGAAGACGATGGTACTAAAGATGGTTGGTCTGAATGGGGCGGCTTATATGGTATTGATTTAGTTTCAAAAGGTGACCAATTAACCGCAGAAATCCAGCATGTATTTAAAGTTAATGGTGGTACTTCTTCTACTCCTGCAATCAGTGCTGATGGTAAGCGTATTTATGTTGGTGATGCCTTTGATTCTATTTATGCCGTTGACGCTTCAACAGCAGAGCAAATATGGAAAATTAACTTAGGTGCGAAAGTGAATGGGTCGCTTGTTGTTTCTAGTGATAATGGCGAAATATATGCCAATATCCGCGAGCAAATTGTTAAAGTTATTGATCGTGGTGATCATGCAGAAAAAATATGGTCAACCAAGATGGATATGTATAACACAGGTACTTTACAGCAAAATTTCAAATCCCTTGGCGCAGAATTAGGCGCTAATGGACTTATCTTTACGGGAGCTGCTGGGGTTATTGCTGGCAATATGAAGTTTCCCTTAAAACTTGGAGTAGGCTTTATTGACAGAGAAACAGGTGAAGTTAAGTACTTTGCTGACGGCGCCGAAGACTCCGTTAATACCATGGTTGGCGCCCCTGATGGTGCTCTTTATGTGGGTAACTCGCCATTAAGACGAGTTTTTGGCCGCGCTATTTTAGGCAAAGATAAAAGCCCTGATAAGCCAAGGGCAGGTGTAACAAAATTTAAGCCGATTCGTTATGATCTCTTTATTCGTGACTCTCTCTGGGCAGCTGCCAATCGTGCTGAAAACGCTTCAAGTCTTGTTGACTCCCATCCGCGTGCTGTTGCCGCTGATGTTAAACAAATCGCTTCTTTAATAAAACAGGGTAAATCTAATATTAAATTCGCTGTTGCAGAGGGGAGTTTAAGCCAAGATAAAGCCCTACAACTTACTGCTATGTTTACTGCTCTTGAAATAGGAAGTAATAGCAAAAGTGTAAGTGGTATTTTAGTAGAACATGAAACACTCATACTATTAAGCGATACGCTTAATAGTATGGTTAATATCATTGAAAAATAATAATACTGGTTAAATAGGCATGGGATATTAAAAATGAAATGTTTTTTGAAATGGTTCGGTATTATTTTTATCTTTGTTATTTTGATTGCTTCTACCTATGTTTATAATAAAACAGATGGCTTTTCAGTTAAAAAAATTAAAGTTTTTTACCTTCAACTTACTCAAAATCCTTGGCAAGAACAGTATGCTTACGCGTTAGGAAAAGGGGCCCTGCCATATTTATTTCCTTACTTTTATAGCGCACAAATTCGCTGGAAATGGACAAACGTAATACCCAAAGATCCTGCCAGCGAACCATATGCGCCAATCAATCATTTTTGGCATGCAAATCGTTTGGTAGATCATCATTATCAAGGTGGTGGCACTCCCAGTAATGACACAATTTACTCTACTGCTTGGGTTCATGTTGATAAAGAGCCGATCATCTTAAGCCACCCAGACATGGGTGAACGTTATTTTAGTTTTCATTTTACTAAAACAACGTCAGATATTTTAGATGTGGTCAGTAGTCAATCAACAGGTAAAAATGCGGGTCATTTTGCTCTAGTTCCTCAGGGATTTAATGGCGAATTACCAAAGGGAGTAAAAGCCTTAAAGACAGCACAGGGCTCTTGGTATTTATTATTAGCAAGAACAATGGTAAAGGATAAAAACGATCTACAAGCGGTTAAACTATTACAACAGCAATATCTTCTGACACCGCTAAGCTATTGGGGGCAGCCTCAAGAAAACCTACCAAAATCTAGAGAGATGTGGCAACCCTTCGATGCCAAGGAAGACCCCTTAGCTCACTGGAAAACAATCAATAAAGCTTTGGCTGAGGATCCGCCACAAAATTACGAAAAATCCCTGATAAATTTATTAGCAGACCTTCATATAGGCCCAGACCAAAATATAGATACTTTAGATGAATACAGCAAGTTAGGGCTTGCAAGGGCAATGGAAGATGGTTTGAAAATGATGTTAATGGCTCGAGCGAGTATACCCGGTGGAAATGTCATTAATGGATGGCGAAGAAACCCTACTAATGCTGGCAGTTTAGGTGCTGCGGGTGATTATTTTACCCGAGGTGTCATTCAATCTTTTAAAGGCATATCGCCATCGATTAAAACGGAAGGTAAGTACTTCGGTCGAAGCTTTGATGAGCGTGGGGAACCTTTACATGGCAGTAATAGTTATCAATTAACATTTAAAGCTGGAGAAGAGCCGCCTGTAAATGCTTTCTGGTCATTAACACTTTATGGAATGGATACAAACTTAGTGGGCAACAATATTAATCGTTATTCTATTGGAGATAGGAGTCAAGGGTTAAAATACAAGGATGATGGTAGCTTAACTATATATATTCAGCATGAATCACCTGGCAGTGAAAAGGAAGCTAATTGGTTGCCAGCACCCAATGATAATTTTAGTTTAACGTTCAGAGCTTATGGGCCAAAACCAGAACTATTTGAAGGTCATTGGGTGGTTCCGCAACTCTCAAATGACTAATTATTGTGTAAAAAACAGTTTTATGTGTATTGCCCCAGCGAAGAAACTAACACAATAATAGCAAACATTGGGGCTGTTTAAATGAAGTCTATCAGTTATGATAAGCGTTTACATAATCATGGCAATACATCTTACTTCATGACTTTTATTGATATTCTTTATGGCATAGGTATTTTCCAAGGTGCAAGCCTACTCTTTGTTTTATTGTCATTAAAAGGCTCTAAACAAAGTACCAACTTGATCATGTCAACCATGATATTTGTGTTAATGTTGGTATTGGCTCACAGCTGGCTTATTCGTCTCGATTATTTCTTAAGTTCACCAACCTTGTCACTGGTCCATTTACCGTTAGATTATTTAATTGGTCCATTACTGTATTTTTACGGCTTATCACTCACTCAGCAAAAATTTAGTAAAATTCAATTACTCCATTTTTTCCCTGCGACATTTGCAGTTATCCCGGTGATAATTTTCACTACTATTCCCATTGCTGATCAAACAGATATTTTAAAATATATCTGGTATAAAGAACTCAGTATTACAGAAATTAATACTGAACACTTATTTTGGTCTTCGGCCTGGGATTTGTGGCTAAGAAATTCCCTACAGGGTACGGTATATATGACCCATGTTGGCATTTATTGCATGTTGCTATTTTTTGTTATCAAACGAAATAGAGTAAAACTTAAAAATCATTATTCTTCATTAGAAGAAAAAGATCTCATCTGGCTTCGCAATTTAACGATTGCTTTGATGTGTTATTTGGCTATATTTTTAATTTTTAACCGTATCCCCATTCTGATCACAACACCTGATAATCCAGTCAACTTTTATCCCAATTTAACCATAGTGGTCATTATTCAAATCATTGCTTGGGTATCGTTACGCCAACCAAATATTATCCATGGTAAAAAGCACAGCAAAGAAAATGAAAAGGCAACTTTGTCATCAACTAAGCTGGAAAATATTGTTAATACCGAGCCAAAAAACATTCAAAATCAACGACAAAATTTAGATGAAAATGTCTCGGCATTAGAGAGTGATTTAACGAAAGAAAAATACAAGCGTTCTGGGTTATCTCTTGAAGTTGCTCAGGAGTATCGTATACATGTAATGAATGTCATGAAAGATAAGCAACTGTACCTTGAGTGTGAATTAACACTAAGCGATTTGGCTGAACAAGCCGATATTCCACAACACCAGTTGTCGGAAGTACTTAACGGTCAACTAAATCAAAATTTCTATAGTTTTGTTAACGACTACCGTGTTCAATATGCAAAAGAATTGCTAACAGGTGAAAAAACTAAAAATATGCCAATAGTTGAACTCGCCTTTGAAGCAGGTTTTCGTTCTAAATCATCCTTTTATGATGCCTTTAAAAAAGCAACCGCCATGACCCCCACCCAATATAAAAAGCAAAGTGCTTAACGTAATTAATAACCTGTCGGTTTGCTAAGACAATTTTATTAAATGTATTGCACATTTGCTTTTGAGTAACTAGTTATTGCTGATAGCAGCTAGGCTGTTCTATCTAATGTGTTTGTATTATCTGTTGCTAACAAGTGAACTTGATTTCTATTTAGCTTCACTTTTTTAGTTTGCCAGAATGCGCCAAAAGCGATCAAAAATAAGATGCCAACTGAAGCAGAATAAATGAATTCGTCAGACTCTACCGCTTGATAACTTTGCTTTTCTAATTTCTGCCCTTCAACTTGTTGTTCATTATTTTCCAGTTTAGCTTCTTGCTTAATTTTTTGCTCAGCAAGTTGTTGGTTATTGCTTTGCTTTTGCACTTTAGCGTTTGCAGCCATTGTCTCCATGGTTTTAGTTGCAAGTGGCGCTAAGCCAAAACCTTCAGCAAGTTCATTAACATGGGATTTAACGGCATCATTTAAAATGACTAAATCATTTTTATTAACAAGTTCAATATATTGTTCAACTAGTTGTTTTAAGCGCTCAGGATCTGCTTGCCAGTAATCTTTACGCTGTGCTTCAAGCATTCTTTCCATCATACGAGCAAAGGCAGCAGGATTGATTTCTTTAAACCAATCATCAAGCGCTAAAGCCAATTTATCACCAACATAAATATCCATGTATTCATCCCACTGATCATTCCTGATTAAGCTAGGAGCAACAACTTGCCAACCAAAAAAGTTATCCATTTTCGATGCTAATGAAACAGCGCCTGAGTAGCCTTCTTTTTGTAATTCCTTAATCCATCGAGGGTGGAACATACGTGTGCGCAACTCTTTGGCAAGGAACAAGCTTGCATCTTCAGCTTTGGCACTTTTTGCATCACGCAAGTTTGCTACCACCATATCAGGGCTTTTACCGTCAATATTGCGAACAGCTAAACTTAGTGCACCAAAATACTCAAATGGGTCATCGGTACTTAACATGCCAAAAAGGTTAGAAGAACGGGCAAACATAGCGATATCAGTACCCGACAACTGTTTAGCATAAAGCTGTATATCTTGCCCTTGAGCATTGGCTGCTTTTTGTCCCCAACGACTGTTGTCAGCACCGAAAAAGTAACCCATTTTCCCGAGGTAATTGTCAGATACTTTTTTGTCAGTTTCCCAAGTATCACTAGCCCAAACAGCATCATCAACACCTGTACCATAATCACCAGATTGGTTTGAAAAAATACGAATGGTCGAAAGGTATTCTGCTTCTTTTTCTTCAACACCATCAGCAAGCAAATCTGCTTTTACCTTTTGACTATTTTGCCAAATAGAGTTGTTATCTTCTTTTAATGCAGCTACCTGATTAACTGCTTTTGCAAGCATTTGCATAACATTTGGGAAAGCATCACGATATAAACCAGTCGCTGATATCACTACATCGATGCGCGGACGCATTAATTCACTATAGGGAATAATTTCTGTGCCAATGACTCGGCCGCTGTTACTCCATTTAGGTTTAACACCCATGGCATATAACACTTGTGATTCAAGCACACCATAGTGACGCATGGTTTCAATAGACCACAGTGAAAATGCCATCTTGTCTGGATAAGCCTGATGTTTTTGATAGTAATTCGCGATCATTTGTTCTACCAACTCTTTACCTTGCTCAAAAGCCGCTTGTGTCGGCACCCGTGAAGGATTAAAGCCAAACAGGTTGTAGCCAGTTGCCAATGACTCTGGATGTCGAATAGGGTCACCACCTGATTTTACTGGGATATATTTTGCGCTAAGAAAATCGACCATAGCATCGAGTTCATGGATATTTGCCATACTTTTGTAAAGCTCTTTACCCCGTTCGATATCAGCCTGTAATTCTTTAGAAAGCTCTATAATTGCAACAGGGCGTTGGGCGTTTTCATCTGCCGCGTTAATAACATAATTTTTAACGGTTAAATAACCAGATAAACGTGTGATATCGCTTTCTTGTTGTGCTTCATCCGAATTTTGCAGAACAGCTTCTTTTTCATGGCTCTTTTCATGATATGTGTGGCTATGAACGCCAGCTTTCTCATTTTGTTCACTATGTTCACCCACTAAATTTTCTGTGTAGTAGTTATGTTCAAATTCACTAACACGTTGAGTAAACTCATTACCTAACATTTGCACTAATGTCGATATAGTTAGATCTTGCTCAGGAATAAACCCAAAAGTATGTAAACCTAACGGTTGATTTGCGGTTGCCAAGGCTTCTAAATGAATGTGTAGTGCTTCGATAAATTTGTCAAACAGTTGGTCAATTTGCTCTTGTTGCCAGCCTAAGTCTTTACAAATATTAGTATCAAAACATAACTTAGCTAGCTGTTTAGCTGTTTTTTGTTTTACTCCACCTTGGTCGAGTTGCTTGTATTGATGCATTAATTCATGCAAATTGCGAATTTCACCTTGTAGCCCCGCGGCTGCAAAAGGCGGTGTCATGTGTGAGATGACCGTTGCGCGACCGCGACGCTTAGTTTGCATTGCTTCGCCAACATCATCAACAATAAAGGGATATACCACCGGTGTATCCCATACCGCCAAATTACCTTGATCATAGATAGATAAACCGCGCTCTTTACCCCCTAAATACTCTTGTGACCCATGAGTACCTAAGTGAACAATAGCGTCAGATTGCCAATATTCTCGGGCATAAAAATAAGCAGCAAGATAGAAATGATTAATCGGCACTATGCCTTGATGATAAATCATGTTTTCATCATTTTTATTATCTGAGCGTGGTGGTTGACGCATGATCAGCATATTGCCATTACGAATACGTGGCAGAATGAAAAAGTGCTTACCACTTTTCTCTACCGCCATAAAATTATCTTGAGGTCGGCCCCAATGGTCATTAATTTTTTTTGTTATTTCAAGAGGTAAAGCATTGAACCAAGTTAGATACTCATCAATTGGCATTAGCTCAGCCAAGTCATTTTCTATTAACTCAGTTAATTGATAATCGCGATAAAAGGGGTCTAATATTTTTTTAGCATTTTCAACAAAGTATTTCGCATCGCGCTCTGATGTTTGGTAGCCTTCGTTGGCTAAACGTTGACTAATGGCTTCAATACTTTCTGGGATATTCATAAATGAAGCGCCAACATCTTTGTCGCCCCAAACAAATACCGTTAACTTTTTGTCTTGATTGGCTTTATATTTTAAATTTACAACATTAATCGCTTTATTAACTAAATGCTCAAGCTGGTAATCAATAATCTCAACTTTTTGCTCAGTCATATTCATGGCCGCGACTATCATAGGATCTATAACGCCAGCATTTTCGGGTAAAACTAAGGTAAATGACATCATATTGGCACTCACCCCTTGTTTGTCTTCTTGCCATGCTTTTTTATCACCTGAGTAGTAGGTCATTGCTTGCATTACCGGGACATTAAACTTTTCGAATTCAACTTTGCGTTGATTAGCCCAGTGAATATTACGGAAATTTATAATAAGGTCGACATCCGTTTGTTGACCAATAACTTTGCCATTTTTAATAATTGGTAATTGCAGTAGACGACTATAGTCGCCACTAACAGGGCTTAATTCAAAAAAGAATGGAACTACGTAAGCACCTTTTGCCTCTAGTTGCGCAATGGTGGCATCAATAAGCTGGGTTTGCTCTGATTCAATCAAAGCACGTTGTAGCAACACAGCAATTTTTGGTTGCTGTGCTTTTGCCGGTGCTATTTTTTTATATTCGGACAAATTATCAATAATCAAATTCGGTAGTGCCGGATGATAAATTCCTTGTTGCGGGTAAATAATTGGTACTGGCACTTTTTGGGAAGTTAATGTTCCTATTGACGCTTTTTTTGCTTCGCTGATATTTACCAAAATATAAGAGAGCATGTTATCTAGATTTCTCCGCCCAGCATTCATCCAATAATCTTGCAACGTATTCGCTCCATTCTCACTTAAGCCTTTGTTAAGGCTTGGATTTTGCAGATAATTAAACGCGACAACAGTACTATTAGCTTTGGCAATTGCACTAGCATAGCTATCAAACGCAGCACTAGCTTCTCGTACCGACACGGCATCTAGAATAACCAATTCATATTGATTAATAAGTGTTGTTAATGCACCTGGTTGATTCACAATTTCAAGCAGTGATTTTGCTGATTTTTGCTCAATGTCCCATTTTGAGTTTACTCTCTCGTTAGCTACTTTTTTTAATAGGGTAATTTTTGCTGTATTAGTGTGGGCGGTACTAATAAATAGCACACTTAGTGCTATTGGCTCGGAGGCGTACTCTTTGCTGGCACTTGCCTTTTCAGCAAACACATTACTGCTAAAAGCCAAAAGACCAAACATTAGTATGGAAAATTTTATTAAAGTTTTATTCATTAGAGTTTCTTTTATTAGCATTTTTTCATTAGAGTTTTTCATTAGATAATATGGCTATTCTTTTACGTAAATCATGCTACCGTCTGCCATTTCATAGGCAGTACCTGCTTTTTTCCCTGTGCCTGATCCCGTTTTGCCATCACTTTTAAAACTTTCAATGGTATTACCCTTTTTGACTATAATTTCCATATTATCTTTACCTTCATTTTTGATGATCGTGACATCTTCAGCAAGAAACGGATTTAATGGGTTTTGTGCAATGGCTATTAATAGCGCAGCAACAAGTACTAAAAATACGTCGACTAAGTTAACAACGGATAAAGCAGGATTAATGCCTTCGTCTTCATCAAGCAGCTTCATAGTTTTTCTCCAATGCTTCTATTGGAAAACTTGTTTCTGTTGGTATTTTTTCATTACTGCTATTTTTAATGAGTGGCATAAGTGCCACCAACTCTTCAACCATCCAACGTTTTTTAACGGATGCTATCCAAAAGGTAATAGAGGCGATAATTAAGCCAAAAATAACGGCTGAAAAGGCGACGATCAAGTTTTCGCTAATACCTTGGATATTACCATCCGCCAAACTTTTCAGTGCTGGTCCCATCGGGATCATGGTTGCAATTAACCCTAACATTGGCGCAAGTCGGCTAACATTTCGAACACCTTCGAGTTCTTTTAACGCGGCGACATCAAGCTGGTCTTGACTAATATTTGGAATTTCATTTGCTAATAATGCCAACGGATAACCATTTAATTTTAGTTCTTTATTGGCTCCCAATTTACTGCTGAGTAGAATCAGTAATGACTTGTAGTGATTGCGGCGTTGCAGTGTTTGACTAAAAAACTGACCGGTAGCAAATAATGAATAAAGAAAGAGTAATGCTATTAGACAAAGTACCGGCGCCATAAAAAAATCAGATAGTTGGTACATGGTTTGTTCGATCTGAGCGATCATATTATTCTCCGAAGATAGCTAATTGGGAACCCAAGACGCAGGAAGAAAGTGTTGCGCCTTGAGTGTTGAAGCACAGTACTGTGCTTATTCGCCTGCATTACCGGCAAGTTCGTCGACTTCATCAACTCTAAAGCTGATATTTCCAGAAGTACCCTGCGCATCGTAATAGCTGGTGAGCTGCAATTTATGTGTTTTGGTAGGCGTTTTAATCAAGTAAATGTCAAATTGTGACCACAATAAATGCCCTCCATCTAAGCCATATTGATACCAAGGAGTACTATCGAAGGCTTTGACTGTATAACTGTTTTCTTGAAAACCGTAATACGCAACGGCAGTTGGATCAACGTTGACGTAACTGTTTTCGAAGTCTTGCATTGCCTGGCTATCATCAGCAATGTTTATAACAAAGTCAGCAGCCGTTTTATCCGTAGCACAAAGGAAATTAATGTCCCAAGCATCTGCCATTGTTACTTCTTGATTAGTATCGAAATCTATATAAACGTGCGTTGAATCTCCTGAACAAGTTAGGCTAGCATCAACAATCAGCTCTTGCTCTGTTGCAAACTCTGCATCACTTACCCCCTGGTAAGCAGCTTGCAAAGTAATTTGTCCGATACCTCGTCCAGCAGTAGTAATACTTGTTACTCTGAATTTAGTGAAGGCATCATCTGAATTGACAATAAAGTAATGGCTTTCGGCGGCAGTAACGACATGCGTTTCAGAGTCATAGTTATAAAAGCCTTCAATAACATTTGAGGTAACATCGCCGACAAATTTAGTATCATCCGTTGGTATATCACTTGATTTTACCGCCAAGTAATCATTAAGTTCCATTTCAGCTGTTGCGGCAATAAAACTAGCAGAAATTGCTTTACCATCAGCGTCGAAAAACTCACTGTTGTTACCTGTTGCAAAGGCTTTAATGGTATTATCACTGTGCTGATTTAGGTAAACGCCACTGCGTTTAAAGGCTATATCCCATTCAGTATTAGTAGACGCTTGTGCTGATGTTAATTCAATAACAGCTTTATTATCTATATCAAAGTAGACATACAGAGGTTCACTTACACTACCAGTGCTGTGAGGACCAACAATAGCACCTTGAGTAGGTGCGGTTGGCTCTGGAATTGGTTCTGGCTTATTTTCTTTGCTTGAGCTTCCGCCTCCACAAGCTGTTAATAACACACATATAGCTAAGCTGGATAATTTAAACGTTGGCTTGAACTTCATTTTTGTCTCCGAATAATTGTTAAAATTGATAACTAATACCAGCACTGATAGTGCGGCTACTTACAGGTCTAGCATCAAATAGGTTTTGACTATTTGCTGAGCTACTTTTGTGCTCATCAAATATATTATCTATGCTGATCCGCCATGAAAATTTGTTGCTTAACGCTTGATTCAATACTGCGTTAAATGTAGTGTATTTATTATTTTCGACACCATCATAGCTAGCAGGTACAGCTTCATCTGCTTGATAAACTGCGTAGGCTATAAGTTCGATATCGTAAGCATCAATGTCATAATTAATGTTAAACTTTACTTGATGGCGCGGGCGCGAGGATAAACGCGTTTTATGCTCATCTTCACTGGTGAGATAACTATAATTGAGTTGCATTTGCCACTGGCTAAATTTCAATTCGGTACTGATATCAACGCCGTGAATTTTCGCTTCACTAATATTCTGATATTGATAAATTGAAAGGCCTGTTTGTTCTGATTGCTCAGGATCAATAACTGAGTCAATCAAATCATCCGTTTTGGAGTAATGAACACTAAAGTCAGTGCGCACGTCGACAGTATTATCAGCCAAAGAAGTATTAAAAGTTAAACTTGAATTAATTGAATCAGCGGTTTCAGGCGTAAGGTTTTTATTACCTAATACCATGTAACCTAATGCACTATGATCAAAAATATAAAAGCGCTCTTTTAAATTCGGCACACGATAACTTTGGCCGAAACCTGCTCGCCACTGCAATTTACCTGAATCTAAGTTAACGTTTTTCATCCCACTTACACGCAAAGCATTATGCCAATCAAAATCTGAATCATACTGGCTACGCATACCTGCCAATATTTGGTAATTAACTTTTATCCAATTACCTTGTGCAAATATTTCTACACTTTCACGGCTTTCATTATCTATTTCGACAACAGCATCACCGGGTTTGTGTTGATCTAGGGTATCTGCATGAACAACACCGCCAGTGACTACTTCTAAACTGTCGAATTGAACTATTTTTTGCCCGTTAATTTCTACCAGTTCAATTTGAGTGTCGCGTAGACTATTTGATTGACCGCTGGTTTCTTGATGATGAATGTATCGCGCATTAATTTGCCATGGTGATTTAAGGTTTTCAAAACTCTTTAGCCCCAAATTTACTTGGTGTTGTGTAGCATCTGTTTGGTAATAGATAATCTCACTTTGTCCTGGAATTTTAGAGCTATCACGTAATTTTTTGTCATCTAACCATTGGTATTTAATGCTGGTTGAGATATTTTCATGATCTTTACTGGTGCTTAAAGTAAGGAATTTTTTTTCTACGCTGGCAGCATCTTGGCTGACAGTGTCACTGTCATAATCAAAACCTTGGTCGTCAATAAGTAACGCGTTTAACTGCATACGCCAACCAGAATAATTTTCTATCGCATTAAATTTTACAGTATGATTAATATCACCATTTTCAATAGTATTACCGTGATACTGACTAACATCATAGTCGACTCTTATTAGGGGCTCGTCAGATTTCACCGTGATGATATTTATAACTCCGCCCATGGCTGAGCTGCCATACATAACCGATGCTGCACCACGAATTACTTCAATTTGTGCAATATTGCTCGCTGGAATTTGGTCTAAATCCGCAGAAGAGCCCGTGGGACTCATAATGGCTTGACCATCAATTAGTACGAGAACATGGTCACCATCAAATCCTTGCATTTGAATGTTATACCCATCTTTAACACTACGTTTAACCACAACACCGGGTATATAGTTAAGGGCTTGCGCAAGTGTTCCTTGGCTGATTTTAGCAATGATTTCACCGTCAACAACTTCAACAAGCACCGGAGAATTGCTGAGTAATTTTACTGTTCGCGTACCTGTTACTACGATGCGTTCATGCTGTTCAAAATCAGACGAAGGCTGCGCTACGGTTAACATAGGCAAGACCAGCATTAAAAACGATAGCTTAATTTTTATATACATTTTAATTCCACACAACAAATCTAAACGATAATCATTATCGTTCGCAATAGTATTTGATAGTAATTGAATTAGCAAGAAAAAATTGGAGTAATGTTTATTTCAATGATGTGTATTAAGCATATTTGAGTATTTCGATTTGAGACTAGTTAAGCCTCAATTGGATTGATCGCGTTGCTTAATGAAAGGTTGTTAGTCAAGGTGCACGAGTTGTGATATTGGTACGCTGCCTGAAAAAGTTAGACAATGCCATTACTGAAATTGGGCAGAATGTAACAGGGTTGCATTGTCAGCTTATCTAAGACATTTGGAACTCAGAGATACTCTGAAAATAAAAAATAATAATGGTTATGTCGGATATTGAATAGAAAAACGGCTGTTAGAGGTAATTTCAATCAAAAACAATTGAATTTATTACCAATCATATGGTTACTTAAAAGGAAAAAGCCAACCCGAAGGTTAGCTTCCTATCTAATTGTAATCCGTTGATTTTCTTATAAAAACTTAATTTTTCAAATAAAAGAGAATGTAGCACTCAATCTAACTAAGCTTGCAACACTTTACCAATAAACATTTTGCTCTATTTAATATTATTTTATATCACTGACATCTTTATCAAGCTGGTAAATAATATTTTTCAATCATCTTACCTAGCTTTAGAAACTAAAAAATAGGGCAGTAGATTGATAGAATATATATTCTATCAATCTACCCACCTTTTCTTTACTTCAAATCGTTTTTAGTCGAAAGCTATAATTACTAGGTGAGTAAATAGCTAACTTGTCATCTCAGTGTTAGCTGAACTATTTTTACTCAAAGTTATAACTTAACTGTAAGGACACACTACGTCCTGGATCAACTTTAACGTTATAAAATCCAGCACCAATTAGCGCCATATCACTCGAGTAATTCACGGTAGTTTCATCGGTAATATTTTTGGCTAGCAAGGCTACTTGCCACGAACCAGTAGTACTTAGAAGTGAAATTCGAGCATTAAGCTTGGTGAATGCATCTTGTTGAGTAAATGGATTTAAATCAGCATTGGTGTAATATTCTGATTTATGAATGATATCTACACTTGTTTTAAGCTCAATAGAGTCACTTAATTCTGTGTAATATTCTAGATTAACACTGCCTGATACTTTTGGAGAAAAAGCATTTGTTTTCCCTGAGTTATCACAGGATTCACCTCCTTCTTCTATATTATCGGGTATTAACGTAACGGAGCTGAAGCATTTAGCACCAGTAAATTCATCCCATTCAAAATCAAGTAAACCTAAACTGCCACTTATTAACCAGTTGTCAGCAAATGCCCAACGACCATCGAGTTCTAGTCCCATTGATGTTGCTTTACCACCATTTTTAACAAAAAAGCCAGTGCTGCCATCATAAATTGACGTTTGTAAATCTTCAAATACCATATTAAACAAGGCTATATTTATATCGGCTAAGCCATCGTCCAGAGTAAATTTTGTACCAAGTTCATAAGAGATAACTTTCTCATCTTCAAAGTTAAAGTCATCTGGGTTATTTGATCTAGCATCAAAACCACCCGCTTTAGTGCCTGTAGCGATAGAGCCATAAATCATGGCATCATTCATTTTGTATTTAATATTGATCGATGGTGTAAAGCTATTTTCAGTTTTACTACCTGATATTTCATGGTCATAAATATTTTGAGCTGCTAAAACAACCGCAGAATATATTGGCCCTGGTAAACCATTAGGGAAATTCTTGGCTATAGCAGGAGCTTTAACCACAGGCATTTGTGCAATAGGTGTTCTTGTTGAAGGATCTACAGCCAGTAATTTACGGTAACCGTCTTTTTCTTCACTCGAATAACGTAGCCCTAAAGTTGCCTGCCACCGATCTGAAAAACTATAATCAAATTGTCCAAAAACTGCTGCTGTATCTGAATCAACATTGAAATCACGCTCACCAATAATAGCTAATGGGTAAACTAATTGCTCTTCATCAAATTCTAAACTGGTTGTTTGATAGTAAACCCCAGCGATATAATTAAAATCACCATCAAAAGCGGAAGTAATCCGTAACTCTTGACTTAATTGGTCAAACTTTTCATCATTTAGCGGACGATAAATTAAAGGAATAGGACTAACATCACCATCATTTGTGCCATTTAATTGATAACTTTGCCAGCCAGTAATTGAAGTTAAGGTGCTATGGCCCATATCATATTCAATATTAAGAGTTAGGTGGTCGGCATCAAAGCTACCTTGTTCTACTTCACCTAAAGCTGGGTTGGTTTTGTGGGTTTTGTCATCAATGACATAATCTTTGATGACACTTAATACTGGCGCTCCACTTGAAGCTATAGCGGGTTCAACAAAAACTTGGCTAGTACTAAAACCAGTTAATTCATCTTTATCATGCTGTGCTGTAAAAAGAACATTAACATCATCTGTAGGCTGCCAAGCAAGCGAGAGTCTTCCTAGTAACGTTTGGTGTTCAACCTCATCATTATTGGTGACCGTATTTTCAAGGAAAGCCCCCCCATCTACATACTTTAATGCAACTCTCGCTTGAACATTATCACTAATAGCATTTGACATAGCTGTTTCAACGGTAGCGGTATTAAAGCTAAAGTCATAAGTGGTATTAATATACGCTTCAAAGTCTTCTGTTGGTTTAGCATTAGTTAAGTTCAATGCACCCGCAGTAGTATTTTTTCCAAACAAGGCGCTTTGAGGCCCACGCAAAACTTCTACGCGCTCTAAATCTAGAAAAGCACTACGCATTAAATGGCCTCTACCACGATATACACCATCAACAAAGGTTCCGACGGTTTGTTCAAATCCTTGGTTTGGACCTGAACCCAACCCACGCATAATAACGTTAAATCCTTGACCTGATTCACTCACGGAAAAATTAGCGATGTAAGATGATAATTCTTCTGAATTATTAATATTTGCTTCAGCTAATTTTTCTTGCCCAATGGCTGTCATTGAAATAGGTACTTCTTTCACATTTTGCACACGTTTTTGTGCTGTTACCATGATAACTTCTAGTTGATTATCTTCAACATCGGTCGATTTTTCAGTTGCTTCTTGTGCATGAGTAGGTAGCGTTAGCGCTACGCTTAATGCTAACGCTAGTTTACTTAAATTATGGTTTATTTTGATATTTAACATGGTATTCCCCAAATTTTTATTGTAATTCAGCACAAATTTTCAATAATGAAAATTTGAAGCTGAATAATTTATTGTTGGTTTTTATTATTACTATTTATATTAACTTAATGTCTTTATTGACTTTATACACATCACTACTGATTTTTTATAACCTTTAATGGTTTGGGAACAAAATTGTTAGGTGCTCCCATGGGAACATTAGCCTGTAAATACTGACTTTTTTTGAAGTTAACCACCATGTCAATTCCCGGATACTGTAACCAAGCATTAAAAGGCTCTATCGCTTGTCTTTCTTCTCGTGGGTCTTGAATTAAATTAACGACTTTAGCCACTGTCGAATATTCTAATTTAGGGCTGTATTTAGTGTCTTGCCATATGAAGTGTGCTTTCCAATCATGCCATTTCACCGCATAAAGTTCGGAGCCAACGAAAATAGGAAAACCTTCACGTGGTGATTTTTTAGCTTTACCAGATAAAAAATCCGTCATTGATTTTCCATCTATCAAGCGATCTTTTGGTAGCTCAGCGCCTGCAATATCTAATAACGTTGGAAATAAATCAACAAGGTGAACAATATCGTTACTACGAGTATTTTTAGCAATTTTACCCGGCCATTTAACAATAAATGGCACACGTAAACCTCCTTCTAAGGCTGTAAAGTAGGTGCCAGACCACGGGCCTGTCCAACCGGTATATTGGCCATTGCCATTATTTGGGTGTTCTGGTCCATTATCGGCGGTAAATATAAACAGGGTATTATCTTCTATGCCGGCATCTTTCACTGCTTTTGCAAGCTTGCCAACATAGTGATCAACCTGCATTAAGGTATCGGTATAAATACCATGGCCAGACTTGCCAGCAAAGTCAGGATGAGGCTGTGTTGGAAAATGCATAGCCGTAAGTGGCACATAGGCAAAAAAAGGCTGTTTCTCTTTTGATTTTTGCTGAATATAATTGACCGCCATATTGGTTAAATCACCATCGATACGCCTTTTTGCTTCTAAATCTAAAGGCTTAATTCGCTTTGGTATTTCGCCCGCTTTGCTTTGCAAAATCCATGGATATTCACTTTTAGGTAAAGAGCTTTTTAAATCAGCACTATTGGAGTATTTGTCTATCCAGTCAGAATGACGCACCGCATCGCCTGAGCTATCCGGAATGCCATACCATTGATCAAAACCTTGATCGGTAGGAAAACGACCTTTGGTTTTACCTAAATGCCATTTACCAAATATTGCGGTGGAGTAACCCGCTGTTTTCAAACGTTCAGCTACGGTTTCTTCCCAAGGAATTAAGCCGTAATATGGCACACCAACAGGAACAGATTGCGTACCACTTCGAATAGCAAAACGACCCGTCATTAAAGCTGAGCGGCTTGGTGTGCATTGTGGTTCAGTATTAAAATTAGTGAGAGTTAAACCTTCCTGCGCCAATTGATCTATTGATGGCGATGGCGCACCACGAAGTTCACCACCTCCATAAGGGCCAAAATCTCCCCAACCAGTATTATCAAGTAAGATCAGGACAATATTTGGTTTTGACTCAGCATTAGCTAAATGCATGTTCATTAACAGAACAAAGGCACTGAACAGCTTGATCGTTTTTTTCATATATATTTCCTTCTAGGTATTAATTAGGCTATTTCACTCGCTGGCATTACTGACCAACGTGACATTATTCTGTTGTTTCGCATCATCACTAAATCACCAAATTGAAGCAGAACAGCTTCAGACTGTGTTGGCCTTAAAAAAATAAAATCATCAACATCAATGTCAACAGAATTTGAAGCTGAATAGCCTTGTTGATTAGAACTTACGTAAGCAAAATGTGGCGTTAGACCTGATGGTGATTCATTTATCGCAAGCCAATTACCGCTATAACAAAAGTACATTTGTTGCTGATTTACATCCCAATTACGAATTATTGGTCCTGTCCATTCTAATACAGGTAACTTTCCCCCTTGCAAACGCTTTAATACAGGAGAAGCAATAAAGGCAGAGGCTTCAAAATCTTCGAGTATTGCAAGATCATAATGCGTTGGTTTCATTAAACATGAACCCGCTGATAAATCATTCACTAACGAATCACTTTCATAATGCCTAAAGGTAGGACTGCCCGCACCGTTAAAACAAAGCTGGTCGTGATATAGTGATGGAAAATCTTTTTTGAGCTGTGCGACGCAATTTTGATACCGCGTATTGACCTTGGGGATCTCTCGCGCCACTAAGAACTGTGGAATACCCATTAAATGAGCGTCATACCCCATAAAACCAGAAAATTCTAAATATTCAGGATTAGTTTTAATCATTGTTAGCGCTTGCTTAAGTATATTGCCTGACTCAAAGCCGCCTCGGTGTAAACCAACATCTATCTCTAAATTTACTCTCAGTTTTAACTGTTTGCTTTGTGCTAACGCTAAGTACTGTTTTAGTCTTTGTGGCGTGTCTATTAACCATTGCAATTGCTTTTCAGGGGAAAATTCTCCCTTATGCTCATTGTAAAAAGTAGCGGCGGCTGCCACGGGTAATGGTTTTCCTAATAAAATATCAGATTCCGGTCTTAGTACTACCATAGCTTGTAAAAATGGACGGTGAAAAACCATCAATGCATTAGTATTCGCTCGACGAGCAACATAATCTACTAGCTCAGGGCTAGGAATAGATTTAGTAACAATACGATAAGTTTTATTTGAACCTTTATCCGTTTCTTTATTTATAGAGTTAACCACGCGATCAATATTTCGGTCTAACTTATCTAAATCAATAACCAATACTGGTGAATCAATATTACTGGTACGCAAGGTATTATTTAGTTGACTAAAGTAACTATTGTACTTTCCGCCTGTATCTGATGGTTTTGCTATCGCTGCCGCAACGGCAAGGCCAACGCCACCCAATAATAAATTTCTTCTAGTTACCATGATTAGCTTCCAAATATTTGCGTTAGATGAACATTCATTAATTTCCCTTGGGGATCTAATGTTTTACGTACCTCTTTAAAATCTTGCCAGTGTTTTGGGTAAAGTGGTGCTAAACGTTTAGCATCAAGGGTGTGTATTTTGCCCCAGTGTGGACGCCCGCCGTATTTCCAAAAAATAGCTTCGATTACAGCAAATGGTGCTTTATAGTCTAAATCGCCAAACTGATGAATAGAAATAGAACAACCATCTTGACCTTCAAACATAGACAGCCAAATATCATCTGCTTTGACATAACGATATTCAATCGGAAAGGCAAGCGGCAGATTCTGATCTTCAATGGTTTTCAAAATTTCTCTTAAACATGCAGGGCCAAGCTCTGCTGGCACTGTATATTCCATCTCTCTAAAGCGCACAACACGCGTATGCGGAAATACTTGATAAGAAGCACCTGTTCTTACTGTTTCAGCATCACCAGCAATGGCCGTTGCAAGTGTTTTATCATAAAGGCCTTTACCAATGAGCGGCACCCAAGATACGGCATCAAAAACTTGACGTAAACTATTTACCGCTTGAGGGTCATCTTCGCCTACATTTTTATCACCGGGCTTAGCTATATCTGTAGCAACGGTTATGCAAAATGATGCAAAAGGTATTGGAAAAAACTCAAAGTGTCGATGTGCATTACAGCGTGCTTCTAAGTTTTCTAAAACATCAGTCAGTTTTTCTACTTTATTTACTTCAGTTAAATTATAAGGTGTTTGGTTTTGTAAAGTGACCTGTGAAACAACTCCTAAAGCGCCAATTGAAGTGCGTGCAGCTTGAAATATTTGTGGATTTTTTGTCGCTGAGCATTCTATTAACTCACCTGAAACTGTTGCTATTTTAAGGCCTGTAACATAAGAGCACATTGAGCCAAAACTTGTGCCGGTAGCATGCACAGAATTAGCAATAGCGCCGCCTATTGATGGATAATCCATATCAGGCATGTTTGGCACCGCTTGACCCACAGAGTGAAGTAAGGGCCCCATGTCATGCATTCGAGTGCCTGCTAGCAATGTCGCTTGCATTTTATCGCCATCATGGCTAACTAGGCCACTTAATAAGTCAGTTGAAATTAGTGTGTCATTGGTTGGAACGACACCACTGAACGAATGACCTGCGCCAACGGGACGAACAACACCCTTTGCTGTTTGTAAGGCAGTTACTAGCTCATCTTCTGATGTTGGTGCTACTCGCCAACTAGGGATACAAGACTGATTTCCTGCCCAATTTATCCAAGGTAGTGGTTTACCTGCTTCAAAGTCTGCCGCAGTCAAATTTAATTGTGCTAACGGATCGATATTTTTTTGACTACAACCAGCAACGTTAACTAGTGCTGCAGATGCACCTATGGCTAAAGAGCCTTGTATAAACTGTCTACGTTGCATTATTTAGTTCTCTTTTCTGTCGTATTAGTCATAAGGCGGATAAGTACTCTGAAATCTTCTTTTGAACAAGCGCTGCAATATCCCAATGGTGGCATACCGCGAAGGCCTTGGATGACATTTTTTAGTATTGCGTCCTCACTTTTCGCTTTTACCCCAACCCAGTCACTTTCAACACCAATAACTGGCGCGCCAGTATCTGCTTGGGTATGACACTGCACACAATTATTGATAAATAATTGTGACTGTTTTGAGTCTAGTGTATTCGCCATTAGTGGGGTTAAGAATTGAGCACACACAACTAATAGCATCCCAGCAGTTAAAAAACTTACTAGTCTTTTATTCTGTTTGTTGTGATGAATGTTAGCTTTAGAGTCACTCACTTTAATTATTTTCCTCATTGAATTTTTTCAACTTAACTAAATTTATTCCTTGTTAATAAGTTACGCTATTGACAATGAAAACAAAGGGTGAAAAAGGTAAAAAAGGGGGACAACTTAGGAATCAAAATTGATCATGATAGACAAAAATGTGCACTTACTTAATTATTATAGGCCAATTTCCCCATCAGATTATTGCTTTAGAGTGAATTTTTAAAAACTGAAGCTACGTATTGAAAACCAAAATACGCCAAGACCCAAAATAGCACTGACTAACGTTGAAACAGCTATTTGTCGAGTTTTATCATTCAATAGCTTTTTGGCTAATAAAATAAAAAAGGTCATAAAAGTAAGTGCAAGTAGTTGTCCAAACTCCACCCCTACGTTGAAAGATAACAATGCAATACCTAGCTCTGAAGGAGGTAAACCAATTTCACGCAAAACATCAGCAAAACCAAAACCATGAATAAAGCCAAAGGCAGTGGTTAATAAGAACTGTATTGCACGATTATTATCTACTTGAGTGAGCGTTAAATAGGAAGTTGCAATCAGCACAGCTCCCATAAGTGAAGATACAGGTAAACCTATATTGAATAGCCATTTTGTCATTATTAAAAATATAAAAAAAATAACAACATAATTCACTAGGCTTTTAGCTAATAATTTTTGAATTTTCTCTAGTGCTACTACGGCAATACTAAAACCAATAAGCGCTTCAATGATGAGCATGTTAGGTTGAAACCAAGAAAATACAGCTATAGATAAAGTGATACTGTGGCCAATGGTAAACCCAGTGATAAGTATAAATGCATGAGACAATCGACTACATAATAGTAAAAGTGCCAACAAAAAAACCAAGTGGTCTTTACCAATAAGAATATGCTCCATTCCTAAAGCAGAATAACTTTTAATCACTTGCCAATAATCTTTTTGTGTATCGCTCAAGTTGACGCTTTGTGAGCGAAGCGCATCACTTAACACCATTTCACTCGCTTCACCGGTAATTCGAATCACCCGTGCATAATGTAAATGTGCAGGCACTACATCATAAAAACCACGCATAGTTAATCTAAATTCATTACCCTGCTGGCAATTGAATTTGGCTTTTAATCGAGTGTAACCCTTATTAGCTGGCTGTTTTGATAGTGGAGTAGATAATTCGCAATTAATACCATCAATACTTGCTTGAATTTTGTCATTAAGGTGTTCTACTAATATTTGGCCTAAATCTTTGCGAACGTCAATACTGGCATCAGCAGCTAAACGAGTCACTTCTAGGGATAAAATACTAAAATCAACGATGACACTTTCACCATTTATATGCCATTGAGAAAAAGATTGGCTCCTCGAATGTGCCTGCGTATCAAAACTAATAAGACTCGATAACATCAAAATTAGCCATGCAACAATTAACTTATTCATGCTCTACACCATCTTCCATAGCAATAGTTTTTGTAGTAGCGTCATTATTAGAAATATCAGCACGTTGTCTTAACCATTTAATATATTGATGAATGGCTTTATTGCGCTCGATTTCTCTTAATGCATCTGACAACGATTCTTTTAAACCCTCAAATTCTAAGTCATTTTCTAGTCGTTCAATGGGATTGTTTTCTATGATTTTATTTAAATAAATTTGATACAACTCTTTATCACTGTACTGTTTACTAGTGTGTTGTACTGAAATAGTGTCCAGCAAATTCGATACAATTAACTGGCTAATTTCAGGATGATATATCAGCTGTTGTGACAAGCCATATTGAAATAATAATTCTTCTTCAATTAGCCTGTCGACAATAAGTTGATAGTCAACAGCCTTCATGGGTCTTTTCTTTTCATCAGCGATCATTGTTAAAGCGGTAAGATAATCAACGCGTTTTATTGCATTGTCATTGACGAAAATTACATCCTCACTCGCCAAGGGTATTGGTGATGTTTCAACATTGTGTTGGTAAATGGCCGCTAGTACCGCAATAAATACGCTAATTAAGTACAAATAGGATGGTTTTGTCATAAGCTGATCAGCTTACTAATGTCTTGTGCTATTTGAATATCAGCTTTATCTCGTAAAGTAGATAATAAAGTACTTAGCGTTTTTTTACGTAAAGTTGTCCTGTATTCTGAAATAACCCGATCTTTAACTATTTCATAGCTCAGCGTTTTTCCTATTTTTTTATTTTGTAGATAAATTAAAATACAACTTTGTCCTGAACGAATTGGGCTTGATAATTCTCCCTTAGACATACCTATTACTTGCTCCGCTAATTCAATGCCTAATTGTCGATAAACTAATGTTTTACTGTATAAGCCATTAGATAAAGGTTGGCTAATCAGCTGGTTTTTCCATTGCGGCGTTGTTAATAATTCGAGTTTAGACTGTGCGTTATGCCATTGCTGTTTAAAAGATTCTGCTTTAGCGCATTGCTCATCATCGCTAAACTTAGCAATTTGTAGCTGAAATTCATCCTCAGTAGCAAACATCGCCAAATTATCTTGATAAAATAATTTATACGCCGATTGTAAACTTTCTTCATCATCTATCATGTGAAGTGCCTTACTTACTTCTTGCTCAATAATGGTGTGTACAATGGCTTTACGTATAACTCGGTCTGCCTGTAATAAGCCTAGTTCTTGGGCTCGTTGCAGCAGTAAATATTCATCAATAATCAGCGCCAATAGTTTTTCATCTGATAGCGTTAAGTTTTTATTTTTAGCTAAATTAAAGTTGTCTTGCGTTATCGACTGACCATTGACTGTAACCAATATTTTGTTTTTATGATCCGTGCTCGTTTTGTACTGACTCAAAGTTGATGAACCATCAAACTCAATACCAAGCACAGCAATGGCTATTCCTAAAAAAAAGAGTAACAGTAATGCATAGCTTGATATTGAGTTATTCTTCATTAAATTATTAGCCATTAACCTATTAGTCATTAAGCTGTGGGCTACTTGTAGTTTACATAAATGGGTGATGACCAAGCTCGGTGACCTGCTGGTGTCAAACAATCATCATTTTGCTCAGTTTGATATGAGCCATAACAAAGATCTACTGATACAGCCTCTCCTTTTTCATTAAATGTTGTTCGGCTTGTACCTGCATTGATCATTGGAATTGCTTGTTCGATGACACGAGCATAATAAAGCGTATCTCGGCTTGTTGTTTCAAACTCGTTATCCATAAAAGTGATTTCACATTTGGGCGAATTGGTTGGACATTGAAACACTTTCCAACGATCTTCAATTAACTCATCTACCGATTCCCCTTTATACGATTGTGGTTTAATGCGAGTAATTTCAATGCGGTCAATGTTGTAACGTTTTTCTGTTGGGTTGTAGCATTCGCCCAATGACATTTTATCCAGTTTATAGCGATCTAAATTTGTTTTAACATATTCAGGGCAACCTGGTGCTTGAATTGATGAGCCAACCGCAGTTACTTTAAACTTGGGATTGGTTTTACTTTGCACTGAGCTTCCCATTGGGGCCGTTAGCTTATTATTTTCATCTAACATATCAAACCACATCAAAATTTTATGACCGCTGGTGCCATAAACTTGCTTGTTCTTCATACTTTGCCATATTCCGTCTCGACTGCGCTCATCAACATGAACCGCAGCAAGACCACCTAAATATAAAAAGGACCCTACTCGCTCAACTTGTTTTGCGCGTAATTTCAAAGTATTGGCGTCATATTGATCTTGTGTACGTGATGATGCTGAAAATTCGCCATCTTTAGGTAGCAGTAAGCTTTCCCAAAAGTGTGCTCTAGGCCCGTTTGCTTCTGTAGCAAAAACTCTTCCTACTTGTTTAAAGCCATGACCAACACGAGAGGTATGAGTATCAGTAGAGCCTATAAATCCCCAATTGAAGCCGATGGTATTCTCAGGATCATCAAAATTGCGTAATGCTAAACCATATTGTGCTGATTTTTTAGGGCGGTAATTGAAAGCAGGGTTGAACATATCTCGAGCTTGGCCTGCATCTAACCACTCTTCTGGTTTATATGCAGGTACCGTTAAGAAGCCGGTATTTTCATCTACATCAACGAAATTTTGTCTGGCGATAACAGCACGGTTTTGACATTCATCGGTTGTTTCATTTTCATCTAAACAACGCTGGCGAATAATTTCTCCCGCTTGCCAACAACTAGGCAAGTAGTCTGATGTAGGCTCTGGACAATAATACTCCCCTTGTGCATTTTTAGATCTTACTTGGTAGTTTCTATATTGTTCAGAGTTACCATGACCTGAATATATTTCTAGTAAAGGTGATAACCTATTATTAACATCTTTAGCATTTAAATGGCTTTCCCAACTAGCATCTGGAGGTGTATAAAAACCCCAAGACATGCCGTGCGGCACTACTATGGTATCAATAGCCCATTCATCTAATTTTTTATAGAGTTGCTCTGTTGTTGTTGCTTCTTCATAACAATCAGCGGGTAATTTATTCGATGGCACACCACTTTCACATTTTGGCGTATTTACCATATCATCAATAAGGTTATTATAGGCAGCGTAGTAGTCTTTGTGGCGTGGATCGATAATACCCAGCATTTTAGACATTTTACTTGATGGTTTTCGTTTTACTGCAGATATTTTTTTACTTTTAGCAGCGATTGGGCGACTAGGTATGGTACCCGGTATAGTGTCTTTAAATAACACATTATGATGGCCGTAATGCTCTTCTTTTACTGTACCTACTTGAGTCCACTCATATCCCATAAAGGCATAAGTATCTTGGTGATTTTCATTTTGGCTAAGTTGATTACACTTATTTACTGACTCAATTGCATCATGCCAACGCTCTGGCGTATAAGATTCAGAATGATCGGTTAAAAAATAAAAATCTAGTTGTGAAATAAAGCGTGCATAATCACAGGCATAGCTAGGTGGGAATGCCCCTTGTGCGCCATGCATCATTGGCAAGGAGAACATAAAAGCGTCCGAAGAATTAGTGGTATGTACATGGGTGTCACCAAACAAAATCTGCGTTTTACTATCAATATCCAAGGCAGCTAAGGAATCAATTTGGGCAATATTAGTGATTTTGACATCCTCATTTAGCAATGTTTCATCTATTTCATTACTTTTCTCAAATGGTAATTCTCGCCAATATAAATGAGGATCAGCAAAGTAACCGGGAAGTATTCTATAACTTACATCTGGCATAGTCCCAGAAAAGAACCAAGTAGCTAAAACAATAAAAGCTATAAAAAATGTCACTATTCTTTTTTTCATCATTTCATCACTTTCCCAAAAGGAATAACTCATTTAAGTCTGACAGTTATATTAAATTTACATGCTTTACTGTTGAAATATAAGGGTCGTATCGGTAAGCTAAGGGGACTATTTAGGAATACCCTATCAAAAAAGAAGAATAAATGTCTACTCACCTAACCTCTTTATGGCCAATTCCTGTGCAGCTTCTAGCACGAATTGCTACTGAACTTAATAATAATAATATTTCTACTCAAGAGTTACTTCATGGTACTGATGTGACAGAAAAAATGCTTTTTGAGTCTGAAACTATGCTTTCATATAGAACAACTGTGCAAATTATTGAAAGAGCATTAAGAATAAGTCCAATTGCACATATAGGCCTTGCTTTGGGAACAAGGCAATCGCCCTCTGCTATGGGGGTCTTAGGTTATGCTTGTAATTGTTGCGCTACAATAGAAGATGCCATGAATATGGCAGTAAAATATCAACGAGTTTCTAGTACTTTGTTACAGGCTAAATGGCACCAAGAAAATGGCCATCTTTACTGGAAATCAAGAGCACCTATTGAGCTAGGTAAAATACTTGTTTGTGCGATAGAGGAAGAATTTTTAACCTTATATAAATCTTTTGAAATGCTTACAGGCAAGAACATTCATTTTTTAGAAATGCATTTTCAATACCCCGAGCCAGAATATGTTGAGCTTTATCAACAAATTTTCAATTGCCCTTTATATTTTTCAGCCGATGAAAATATCGTAGTATTGAATGATGAAATACTCAATGTGCCTATCTTGCAAGCAAACTCGCTGAGCATCGCGGCCGCTGAGCGTATGTGCATAAGTTTTATAGAGAAAAACCCTATTATAGAAGACATGGAAATGTGTGTTAGACAATTAATAAATGAACAAGGAGAGCTTTTTCCTGATGAAGAATTCATAGCTGACAAACTCAATATAACCTCACGTACATTACGTAATAAATTGGCTTTACTGGGTACTAGTTATCGAGAAATCATCGATAGTATTAGAAAAAAATCGGCATTAGAGTATTTAATAAAAAAATCCTTAACGATGAATGAAATTGCTGAAAAAACGGGCTATAGCGATGCAAGATCTTTTCGACGAGCA
>Ga0209081_1000215_pt1 | contig 35018 bp, 35 predicted proteins | sample GOMGulsemesocosm_4_FD_184636 | JGI IMG/M metagenome (GOLD analysis project Ga0209081, IMG submission 184636) | Methane-oxidizing microbial communities from mesocosms in the Gulf of Mexico - GOM15B Gulf of Mexico (SPAdes) (version 2) | ecosystem: Environmental > Aquatic > Marine > Cold seeps... | reverse complement strand
TTTGGGTGAAGGGGGTTTGAGCATCGGGTTGGCCTGCGGTAAACGACAACCCATTAAACAAAAGCCCCCGCCTTTCGGCTAGGGGCTTTGTCAGCAGTCTGACCCGCCGGTTGGCGGGTTTCTTTACAGCAGTCAGCTATCAATGCGACAGCTTGCTACCGCTGGACTTCCGTACCTTCTCCGGGTTGATCAGGAAGCGCGCCAGTGCCGGCAGCAGCAGCATCGCACCGATCATGTTGACCAGGAACATAAAGGTCAGCATCAGACCCATGTCAGCCTGGAACTTGATTGCAGAGAAGATCCAGGTCGCGACACCGATCGCCAGACACAGACCGGTAAACAGTACCGCCTTACCAGTGGAGCGCAGGGTCTCGTAATAGGCCTCCTGCAGCGGCATGCCTTGACGCAGGAAGCTCTCCAGACGGCTGTAGATATAGATACCGTAGTCCACACCGATACCCACGCCCAGCGCGATAACCGGCAGCGTTGCCACCTTCATACCGATGCCGAGGAAGGCCATCAGCGCGTTACCCAGCACCGAGGTCAGGATCAGCGGCAGTACGATACAGATGGTCGCCGGCAGCGAACGGAAGGTGATCATGCACATCACACCTACCCAGATGTATACCAGCACCAGAATCAGCAGTTCGGAGCTGGAGATGATCTCGTTGGTTGCCGCCTCGATACCGGCGTTACCGGCCGCCAGCTTGAACTCCATGTCATCGGTGTTGTACTCGGCTGCGAACTCTTCGACGGCCGCCGTGGCGCGCTTGAGGGTGTCAGCCTTGTGGTCATCCAGGAAGACCATGACCGGAGCCAGCGAACAGGCCGCGTTGAACATGCCCGACGGCGCACGGCTGATGGCGTTGTTCAGCACATCCTGATTACGCGACAGCCCCTGCCACTTCAGGTTGCCCTCGTTGGAGCCCATGATCACCTGCTTGGCGACGGTTACCAGAGACACAGCGGACTGCACGCCTTCCAGGTTCTGCATCTTCCACTGCAGCTGATCGATCGCTTCCATGGTTTCGTAGGCAGAGCATTTCTCCGGCGGAGTCGCAACCATGACAACCAGAATGTCGGAGCTGGTGGTGTAGTTCTGGATGATGAAATCGTTGTCCTTGTTGTAGCGCGAATCCGGACGCAGCTCCGGCGCACCGGCATCCAGGTCACCGACCTTGATGTTGTTCTTCTGGTAAACGAAGCAGGTAGTACCGGCGACCAGAGCAACGATGACCATCCAGGGCGCCACATTCGGATGAGCGACGTTGGACAGGAAGCGCCAGAACGGATGCTCGCGAACCGCATCGCGCTTGGAGCGCTCAACCGCCTTCTTGCTGATGCCCAGATAGGAAATGGTGACCGGCAGCATGATCAGGTTGGTAAACACGATCACCGCAACACCGATGGATGCACCGATTGCCAGTTCGTGGATCACGTCGATCTTGATGACCAAAAGGGTAATAAAGCCTACCGCGTCAGCCAGAATCGCGATCATGCCCGGCAGGAACAGCTGACGGAAGGTCAGACGTGCCGCCACCAGCGCGTTATCCGCCCCACCGGACTGCAGGGCAATACCGTTGATCTTCTGCACCCCGTGGGAAATACCGATGGCGAAGATCAGGAACGGCACCAGCATCGAATACGGGTCCAGACCAAAACCGACCAGGTTGATCAGACCCAGCTGCCAGATCACCGCAATCACGGTAGTCACCAGCACCGATACGGTACTGCGAATACACCAGGTAAACATGTACAGCAGAACGAAGGTAATGACGAACGCAATGCCGAAGAAGCCGACAACGCCGATCAGACCATCGATCAGATCACCCACCTTCTTGGCGAAACCGACAATGTGAATCTTGATGTTCGGGTTTTCGGACTGGAAGCGATCACGAATCTTCTCTTCCAGCAGGTGCGAGAACTGCTTGTAATCCAGACGCAACAGCTCGCTCTGGTTGTCCGGATTGGGATAGAACTCCTGCAGCGGCACCTCGATGATGCTCGACTTGAAGTTGTTCGCGACCAGTCGACCGATCTCACCGGATTTCAGGACATTGGCACGCAGCTCTTCCAGATCCTCCTCGTTGGTGTAGGACGGATGGTTGGTTACCGGGCCACCGTCGAAACCGTACTCGGTTACCTCGGTCCAGCGCACGTTCGGCGTCCACAGCGAACGCAGATTCGAACGGTCTACACCGGGCAGGAAGAAGACTTCGTCGTTGATCTGCTTGAGCGTCTCCATGTACTCGGTGCTGAAAATATCACCGTCTTCGATGGCGACCGCAATGCGGATCGAGTTGCCGAGGTTGGCCAGATCATTCTGGTGCTCAAGCATGTTGACGATATAGGGATGTTCCAGCGGGATCATCTTGGCAAAGCTGGTGTCGGGTCGCACCTGCAGCGCCTGATACCCCAGAAACAGGGACACGAGAGAGAAAATAATCACCACGGCAAGGCGGTTATTAAATACCAACCGCTCCATGAATGGTGCGTTACTCTGGTCAAAAGACATCCAGATTCTCCTGGCTTGTAATTATTATCAGTGAGCTTTCAAGGCGCTTGCCGGCATGGTGGCGACACCATGTTGACCGACCAGCAGCAGTTCGCCGTCACCCAGCGCCTTGGCAGAAGCCAGTGCGATACGGTCAGGACGGGTCATCACGTCAAAGCTGTTGCCGCCATCAGTACTGCTCAGCACAACGCCGCCAGCACCGACGACCACCAGCTTGCCGTCACCGGACAGACCACCACCCAGCAGGGTCGCTTCCAGCGGACCGTTGTTCGGCGTCAGCAGCTCGACCTGCTCCCAAGTGTCACCGAAGTCGGTGGAGCGGAACATGTTTCCACGCAGGCCCCAGACCAGAACCACGTTATCGCTGCTGGTACCGGAAGCGCCAAACCAGGAGCCGTCATAGGGCAGATCGGTCAGGGTTTCCCAGGTATCACCGAAGTCCGGCGAGCGGTACAGGGTACCCATTTCGCCAGCCAGCATCAGGCCGGCACCCTTGACGGCGGTGATCGCGTTGTAATGGAAGCCATCGGGATTATCGATGTCGTAGGAGCGGTCTTCCCAGGTTTTGCCGCCATCATCGGTACGCAGGAAGGTGCCGTAGGCACCAATTGCAAAACCGGTATTGGCATTCTTGAACCAGACATCCATCAGCGGACGCTCAAGCAAGCTCGGGCCTTCCGGATCAATCGGTTGATCCAGCTCGGGATCGCGGTATTGCATCTCCCAGTTTGCTCCGGCATCACTGGTATGCAGGATCAGCGAATCATGCCCCACCGCCCAGCCGTTCTTGTCGTCGGCAAAGTAGACGGCTGTCAGCAGCTGACGGACAGGGACGTTCGCCTGTGTCCAGGTCTTGCCCTGATCATCGGAATAAACGATATGACCACGGCTGCCAACAGCAACCAGGCGATCACCGGCGACGGCCGCATCGACCAACAGGGTATGGGCTGCCAGATCCGACTTGATTGCAGGTTGAACGCTTTCCTCGGCGACATCAGCGGCATGGGCTGATGCGGCGCCCAGTGCCATCATGCCGGACAGCATCACGGCCTGTGTCAACGCACTGAGAGAAAAGCCTTTCTTAAGATAGTTGCCCGACGCGTTCATGTCTGTCCGGGCCACGAATGGAGCGCGCCAATTGCACGGCTTACGCATACACCACCCCTCTTTGTTTTTATAGGTGCTTCTGCTCCGCTACGGGAACACGTTTTATTATCAACCCGGACCGCACCCCACACAGGCGCACCCGAATCAGTTATCCCTCCAGCGGACAAGGCATATTAGAGGCCCGCAAGGCGCTGCACAAATACCTCTCGGTAATTTTTTATTAAAATTTCGGCCTTGCGTGTGCTGAGTAACTCATTTATCGAGGCCGACTTCAAGACCCGCGCCCAACACGGGCGCGGGCTCGCCGGGTCAAGCCAGCGACTTGCTGACCACCTCATAGACATCAGGCGACAACGGGCTTTGCGCCATGATGCGCGCCAGCTCCGCCTTCATCAGATCCTGGCGCTTGGGATCGAACTTGCGCCAGCGGCTGAGTGGCGTTAACAGCCGCGAGGCAATCTGCGGATTACTGCGATCCAGTTCAATGATCCGGTCAGCCAGAAACGCATAGCCACTGCCGTCCAGCGCATGGAAATTGATCAGGTTCTGGTTGGCAAAGGCGCCGATCAGCGCACGCACCTTGTTCGGGTTACGCATGGTGAACAGCGGGTGCTCCATAAGCTTGCGCACGCGCTCCAGCGCGCCGGGCTGGCTGGCTGCAGCCTGAATGCTGAACCACTGGTCCATGACCAGAGGGTACTCCGCCCAGCGCTCGGCGAACTCGGCCAGCGCCGCTTCACGCTGCTGCTCGAACGGCGAATTGACCAGCGCCACCAGCGCGGCCTGGCGGTCAGTCATATTGGTCGCCTCGACAAACTGGCGCACGCACCAGCCCACCACCTGCTGCTCACCCGTCAGCATCAGATAGCTCAGCAGGCTGTTTTTCAGGCTGCGCGCCGCCATGGCATCGGCCTTGGCGCTGAACGCCCCCGACCCGGCCGCGGCCAGAATCTGATAACGCGCCGACATCTCGTCACGCAGTGCCTCGGCCAGTGCCCGACGCAACCACTCGCGGGTGTAGTGGATGGCATCCACGTCGGCAACCTCGGCCAGCTCGATCAGATAGGCTTCGGAGGGCAGACGGATGATTTCCGCGACCATGGCAGCATCCAGCTCGGCGTCGGCAATCACGCTGCGCATGACCTCGACCAGCCGCTGATCCAGGTTCAGCGGACGACCGGCACGATGAATCTCGACCAGCCCCTGCAGCACGTCAACCGCCAGTCCCTGCGCCGCTTCCCAGCGGTTGAAGCCGTCCGGGTCATGCTTGGCAAGAAACACCCGATCATCGCGGCTGTACGGGTAGCTGAGCTTGACCGGCGCGGAGAAGCCGCGCAGCAGCGACGGCAGCGGGCAGTTCGGTACATTCTCGAACACCAGGGTCTGCTCTGCTTCGGTAATCGACACCACCGCCTCGTTGCCAAGGGCCTTGCCCTCCAGCTGCAACGGAATTTCGTTGCCGTCACGATCCAGCAGCGCCATGCGTACCGGGATCACCTGCGGTTGTTTCTCGGGCTGACCGGGGGTTGGCGGGCAGACCTGACTGAAATGCAGGCGATACTCGCGACTGGCCGCGTCGTACTCGCTGCGCACATTCAGGCGCGGGGTGCCGGCCTGGCTGTACCAGCGCTTGAACTGGGTAAAGTCGGCACCGTTGGCGTCTTCCAGCGCCTTGATAAAGTCGTCGCAGGTGACCGCCTGACCATCGTGGCGCTCGAAATACAGGTCCGTGCCCTTGCGGAAGCCCTCTTCGCCCAACAGGGTGTGCAGCATGCGCACCACTTCGGCGCCCTTCTCGTACACGGTCAGGGTGTAGAAGTTGGATATCTCGATAAAGGAGTCCGGGCGCACCGGGTGCGCCATCGGGCCGGCGTCCTCAGCGAACTGGTTGGCCCGCAGGAAGGTGACATCCTCGATGCGCTTGACCGTGCGCGAGTTCATGTCGGCAGAAAATTCCGAGTCGCGGAAGACGGTAAAGCCCTCCTTGAGCGACAGCTGGAACCAGTCGCGGCAAGTCACCCGATTGCCCGACCAGTTGTGGAAGTACTCGTGCGCCACCACCGCTTCAACCCGCTGGAAGGCCATATCAGTGGCCGTGTCCTGGTGGGCCAGCACGCAGCTGGAGTTGAAGATATTGAGGCCCTTGTTCTCCATCGCGCCCATGTTGAAGTCGTTGACCGCGACGATCATGAAGATGTCCAGATCGTACTCGCGGCCATAGACCTCTTCGTCCCAGCGCATGGAGCGCTTGAGGCTGTCCATCGCGTGGTCGCACTGGGTGCGGTTTTCCGGCTCGACGTAGATGCGCAGGTCAATGGTACGCCCGCTCATGGTGGTGAAGCTGTCCTGCAGCAGACACAGGTCACCGGCGACCAGCGCAAACAGGTAGGCCGGCTTCGGGAACGGGTCTTCCCAGCTGACCCAGTGGCGCCCGCCTTCGTGCTCGCCCGAGGCAATCGGGTTGCCGTTGGACAGCAGCACCGGATAGCGCTCGCGCTCGGCGATCACCGTGGTGGTGAACCGGCTCATCACATCCGGGCGATCGAGGTAGTAGGTAATCTTGCGGAAGCCTTCGGCCTCGCACTGGGTGCAGAACATGCTGCCAGACTTGTACAGCCCTTCCAGCGCAGTGTTGTTCTGCGGCTCGATACGGGTAGTCAGGGCCAGTTCGAATTGCGCGCGGGTCGGTTGCAGGGTCAGGCTGTCACTGTCGACCTGGTAGGCGCCCTCGCCCAGCTCCTGCTCGTCCAGCACCACCTTTTGCAGCTCCAGTTGCTGGCCGTCCAGCACCAGCGGCGGCAAGGCGGTCTCGGCATGGCGTTCGGTATTCAGGCGCAGGGCCAGACGGCTGTGCACCAATGCATGATCTTCAAACAGCTCGAAGGTCAGCTGGGTCTCGTCGATCCAGTAATCCGGCGCCTTGTAATCCTTGAGGTATATCGTCTTTGGTTGTTCGGTACGCATGTTCAGGCTCCGCTGCGGCCGGACCGGCCGCTGAATTCATGTTCGGCCGCCCCGCTGCAGGGCGGCCCTGCCGAAATGGCTCAACTGGCGCTGAAGGCCAACTGATAGGCTGTGTACTTGCGAATATTGATGACTGCGGTGTCGAGCAGCAGATACTGCCCCTTGATGCCGAGCAGAGTGCCTTCCAGCACCGGCTCCTTGTCCAGGTTGGCCGACTGCGGCTTGGCAACGTACTGCTCGACCGGATAACGAATCTCCAGCGCCTCGGCCTGCGGCAACAACTGCAAGGCCTGCAGCCCGAATCGCGCCTGCAGCTCGGCTATGCCGGCCTCGGCATTATCGAGCAGGCGATCACGCTCGGCGCACAGGTCCAGCGGCTCGGGGTCGCCCTTGAGCAGGGCACGCCAGTTGGTCTTGTCTGCCACCTGCTGACGCAGCAAGTCTTCCACCAGACCGGATTGCTGGCGGGTAGCGACGCGCAGAATCGGCAACGCCTGACTGGCCCCCTGATCGACCCAGCGGGTCGGCACCTGAGAGGCCCGGGTAATCCCCACCTTCAGGCCCGAGGAGTTGGCCAGATAAACGATATGGTCGGTCATGCAGAACTGCTCGCCCCAGGCCGGTTCACGACAGGTACCCTGGTCGTAATGGCACTTTTCCGGGCTCATGATGCAGCTGTCGCACTGCGCCAGCTTGGTAAAGCAGGGGTAGCAGTAACCCTGATTAAAGCTCTTCTTGGTCTTGCGGCCGCAGTGCACGCAGTGAATCGGCCCCATGGCCTCCAGCCGTATGGTCTTGCCCAGCAGGCCGTTCAGCGGCACCCGCTCTTCGCCGATGGGCAGACTGTAATCGACCGGAGCGTCGGCTGTATCGAGCAGACCGATCATCTTGCTGACGTTGCCTTCGAACTGCAAAAGACTCAATGCAGGGTCTCCGAACCGGTCGAAAACAGGATGTTCGGCACCTCTTTCTGCTGCGACTTGCAGCTCTGCGGCCCCATGTAACCGGTACGTTCCTCTTCCGGCAGGTTGTCCTGTTCCCAGGCAATCATCGCCTGCAGGCACAGCTCCTTCTGCTCTTGCGTCAGCTTGCGGCCATCCGGCCACTTGCCGATCTCCACAGCGAGCTTGAGGCTCTGATAAATATCAGGGGTGATGTTGCGCAGCATATCGATGAAAGTGGTCATCGCGCCTCCCGCTGGAATGATGAAAAACCGCTATTGTACTCGCTCACCGCAGCCGCTGCAGCGTTCCGGCCACGGCGCCAATGGCGCACCCGGCAACAAAGCCGCTGACATGCGCCGCGTTTGCAATGGCACCAAAGCCCAGCAGCGTGATCAGCCCGGTCATGCACAGCACCAGCCACGCCAGCATCATGATGACCACGCCGCGTGGCAGATCAAAAAACACGTTGGGCGCGAGCTTCTGGTAAACCCAACAGTAGCCCAGCAGGCCATAGAGCACGCCGGAGAGCCCGCCAAACAGGCTGCTGCCACTCCACAGCCACTGGGCGGTGTTGGAAAGCACGCCGATAAGCAGCGTCAGCCCGAGCAGCCAGAACCCGCCGGAGCGCATCTCGATACGCCGACCCAGCTCCCAGTACCAGAGTGCATTGAACGCCAGATGCATGACACCGAAGTGCAGGAAGATCGGTGTAATCAACCGCCACCACTGGGCCATGTCGGGCTGCGCCGCCAGGTAGCCGGAGTCTTCCAGCGGCGTAAAGGTAAACATCACAATGCCACGCGCGTCGCCGCCAAGGCCGGTCAGCAATGCCACCAAAGCGGTAAGCGCCAGTACCGCCAGGGTAACCGGTATCAACCGATGTGCCCGGCGCCAGAACTGCGCTGCCTGGCTGGACGGGCGCTGCGGCGCCGGGCTGTCCGCAAGCGCTTGCGGCCCCTGCGCGTAGGCGGCGCGAACAATCTGGGCGGCCGCTTCGTCGACCACCCAGACCACCTGCATGCCACCCTCTTCCACCACTCGGTGTACCACGCCATGACTGCGCAGAAAACGCACCAGCGGCGACAGGTCCTCATCGAGCTGACAGGTCAAAGCCTTGAGCATGAAACACCTCAATCGAGCCTGGGAACGTCGACCCAGACAAAGTGGTCGCGATCCAGATGGCGCTCGCCGTCCCACCGATAGGCCACCAGCTTACCGTACTTGACCGCGCTGTAATCCAGGCAGGCCAGATTGGGGCGAATCGGATGCGGCCGCCCCTGCTGCCAGTAATGACCCACAAACAGCATCGGCTGTTCCGGACCATAGATCAGCAACTCGGCGCGCTGATCCTCGCTGAGCGGTCTGGCGGCAATCTCGGTGGGCAGTGCATCCGGTTGAAACACCACATCGCCATAGGTCAGCGGCGCTTCTTCCCAGAACTTGGTGCGGAAAAAGGCGCGGGTAAAGCCGTCCTTGCCGGTCATGGTCATGCCGTGCGGCAAGCGCATGTCGGTGCCACGCAGGAGTCGGTCAAAGGTCTGGGCGGCAAAGCTGCCCCGCTCCACCGAGGCTTCGATGAACTCGCGATCCACCCGCCCATCCGGATACTGCTCACGCAGCGGCTGTATCAGCCGGGCGTCCCAGCAGGCATGCACCATACGGAACAGACCAAAATCGAGAAATAGCGGCAGCTGGCCGAACCAGCCGACAAGGTCGCGCCACTCCTGCGGCCAGTGTGCAAACTGCTCCAGGGTGTCGCCGATCTGACGCAGGTGGCGCTCGTTGTGCTCACGCAGATACTCGCGGCCACTGCCGGCCGGTGCGCGGGTTTCCCAGCACAGGGCATTGAACTCATGGTTGCCCATGATGCACTGCGCTTCACCCGCCTCGACCATGCCATGAACCAGATGCAATGCCTCGCGAATACGCGGACCACGGTCAATAATGTCGCCAAGAAACAGCGCCTTGCGCTGCGGGTGGCGCCAGACGCCAGCCTGCACCCGATAGCCCATCAGCTCAAGCAGGCGCTCCAGCGTATGCGCACAACCGTGCACATCGCCAATGATGTCGTAACCCTGATTCTCGACCATCCGTAGCCTACTGATCAGTCAGCCGGCTGGACCAGCCGAGCTTGCTGCGACAGATCGCGTAGAAGTTGTGATCCAGCGGATGCAGCAGACGCAGCTTCTGCGGCTTCTTGCGGATGGTAATGCTGTCACCGGGTGCACAGGAGATGTGCACCTGGCCATCACAGCTGACCTGCGGATAGATACCGCTCTGCTTGGAGATAATGATCTTGAGTTCGCTGTTGCCATCGACCACGATCGGTCGGCTCGACAGCGTGTGCGGGAACATCGGCACCAGCACCACGGCATCCAGCTTCGGATGCATGATCGGGCCACCGGCCGACAGCGCATAGGCGGTCGATCCGGTCGGGGTGGCGACAATCAGGCCATCGGATTTCTGGCTGTAGACAAACTGGCCGTCCACATATAGCTCAAACTCGATCATCCGCGCCGACTTGCCCGGATGCAGCAGCACATCGTTCAGCGCCTCGCTGGTACCCAGCTGCTCCTCGCCGCGACGCACGAAGGCGTCCAGCAGAAAGCGGGTCTCGACCATGTACTGGCCGGCCAGCACATCGCCAACCTTCTGTTCCAGTTCGTCCGGCGGAATATCGGTCAGAAAGCCGAGGCCGCCACGGTTAACCCCCAGCACCGGAATGTTGTAGCGGCACAGCGCCCGGGCCGCGCCAAGCAAGCTGCCGTCACCGCCCACCACGATCACCAGATCGCAGATCTCCCCCATCATCTTGCGCGAACAAACCTGCTGCTGATGACCGGGGAGCAGATCCGCCACCGCATCTTCCAGGATTACCGTATGCCCGGTATCGAGCAGAAAGCGCTTGAGGCGTTTGAGGGTATCGACCACCCGCCCGCTGCCGAGGCGTCCGATGAGACCGATATTGCGGAACTGATCCATACCACCTCTTTGCGTTCGTGTCAGAGATGCCCGAGACTGAGCGGACGAGCGCCGATTATTCCGCAGCCAGCCTGGGCTGGCAAATACGAGAGGTTTCATGCTGCCCGTCTTTGCACACGCCAGCGTCCGCGACATGGCCTGGATTGCCTTCAGCCCCCCCCTGCTCAACGACCGGCTGCTGCCCATGCGCGACCCGCTGCAAGGCAGCGCATGGCGGGACGATCCCGAGCAATTGCTGCACGCCCTGCAGACCCTGGACCAGGCCCCTGCTGCGCTCGACGCGCTGCTCGGCGAATCACCGGACCGTCGTCTGGGCAATTATTACGAACGCCTCTGGCATGCCCTGCTCAGCCTTGCTCCCGACACCCGCATCCTGGCCCACAATCTGGCCCTGCGTGACGGCGCGCACACCTATGGCGAACTGGACCTGATCATTGAGGCGGCCGATGGCGCCGTGGTTCACCTCGAACTGGCGATCAAGTTTTATCTCGCCAGACCCGAGCTGCATTCAACTGACAGTGCTGTCAGTGATCCTGCCATCTGGTGGGGCGTGGATCCGCGCGACAATCTGGCCAGCAAACTGCAGCGGCTGCGTGAACACCAGCTGCCGCTGGCGGCGCGACTACCGGAACTGGCGACGGCCCATCGCGCGCTGCCCCTGCCGGACTGCTCGGCCGCCTGGCTGCAGGGAGGGCTGTTTCAGCACCTGCTGCGGCAGGTACCTCCGGTAGAGGGTCAGCAACCGCCCGCCGCACCGCTGCACTGGTGTCATCAACATGAGTTGAAATCGCTGGCCCCCACGCATCGCTGGCAACCCATGGCTCACAAGGCGTGGTTGATGCCGCCTGAGCCAGAAAGCGGAGCAGATCTGGACGTACATCAGATGGGCAGAATAAGCGAGCGCGCAGGAGAGCGCCGCGCCGTGATGTTCTGTACTGCGGACCAGCCACCACTGGCAAGCGAACGACTGCTATGTGTAGGTAATAACTGGCCGAACGGCTGAACCCGCCCTGGCGCTGCGGAGGTTATTCGTGATCGCTTGCGGTCCGATTTTGCACCTTGCCCAGCTCACGCTTGAGGGCAGCGTTGATCCGCTGCTGCTCCGCCAGTTCCTGCTTGATGTCCAGCAACTCGCCCTGAACAATCTCGAGATGATCAGCGTGGATGCCTTTGAGCTCGACCAGTGCCTGATCCTTCTCGATGGCCATGGCCTTGATTCGCGTAGTCAGCGTATCGATCTGCTGGCGCAGGTCGCGTACTTCCCGCGCATGCTGTTCACGCAGTTGCTGAAGCTCGCCTGCACCACTCGGTGCCACAGGTCGCGTGGACGTCAACGGGATGAGGTCATCCACATCATTGACCTGCCCGCCACCGTACCAGGTGTCTTCGGCCGCCATGTGCAGGCGCTCGGGCGCGATGTAGCGAATCGCCTCCTCATCCTCGCCAAGAATACCCAGTGCGTTGTTGGCAACAGCTTCCTTGACCAGCGCCAGATCATTGCTGTTGCCGCGCGTGCCCGGCTTCCACAGCATTGCCCGATACTGCGGCTGCTTGTTGAACCCGAGACAGACCAGCCGAATCGGGCCGCCGCCCATATCCGGGCCGCGATCACCGCGCTCGGCGATTTGCCGCAGCGGCAGGTTCCACAGGCGATTGACGTAGCCATCGAGGTCAAAGTCGATATTGAAGAACACCGCAGCGCGCACGTGCAGCCGGGTATTGATCTGCAGAAACACCGCCTGCACGGTTTCATCGGCGTGCTCGGGTGCTGCCACCAGACCATCCAGCAATGCCTCGAACTCGGGGAACAGCATCTCCTTGCAGATGCCCCGCTCCGAAAAGAACATGACCGCCTCGGTCAACAGCGGCTTTGTTGGCGTATTCATGACCTTTTCTCCTTGCCCCGAGCATCAATGTGCGCCTTTTTCAGGGCGAATGCACCCCGCGATTTCTCAGGCAACAAGTGTAGGCAAAAGGTTCATTCAGGTGTGTGATCGACTTGGCAAGCGATCGGCAGTCCCGGCGCTGTTGAGGGGAAAAAGCGGACATTCGTCGCAGAACGGATGCAAATGGCAGCGCCCGACAACCGGGCGCTGCGCACGGATCACATCAGGCCGATCAGAGCGCGGCAGCCAGACGCGAGCCCTGATCAATCGCCCGCTTGGCATCCAGCTCGGCCGCCACGTCGGCGCCACCGATCAGATGAACGGTCTTGCCGGCGGCAACCAGGCCGTCCTGCAACTCGCGCAGCGGCTCCTGACCGGCACAGAGGATAATGGTGTCAACCGGCAGCACCTTCGGCTCCCCGTTTTCGCCAATGCGGATATGCAGGCCCTCGTCGTCAATCTTCAGATAGTTGACCGAGTTGAGCATCTGCACCTGCTTGCTCTTCAGGCCCGCACGGTGAATCCAGCCGGTGGTTTTGCCCAGCCCATTGCCGACCTTGCTGTTCTTGCGCTGCAGCAGGTAGACCTCACGGGCCGGCGGATGCGGTTGCGGGGTAATGCCGGCAATGCCGCCACGCGCCTTCAGCTCCGGATCAATACCCCATTCCTTCCAGAACAGGTCGATATCCTGGCTTGGGCTGGTGCCCTGGTGGGTGATCATCTCCGAAACGTCAAAGCCGATACCGCCGGCGCCGATCACGGCGACCTTATGGCCAACCGGCTTGCGCTGCAGGATGGCATCCAGATAGCTGATCACCTTGGGATGGTCGATACCGGGAATATCCGGTGTGCGCGGCACGATACCGGTGGCGAGAATGACTTCGTCAAACTCCGCCAGATCGCTCGCATCAACACGGCGGTTAAGCTCCAGCTTGACGCCGGTCTTTTCGATCCGCTTGCCGAAGTAACGCAGGGTCTCGTAGAACTCTTCCTTGCCCGGGATAAGCTTGGCGATGTTGAACTGACCGCCGATCTTGTCGGCCGCATCAAACAGGGTGACCTGATGACCGCGCTCGGCAGCCACGGTGGCAGCGGCCAGACCGGCCGGGCCTGCACCCACTACCGCAATGTTCTTCACCTGGGTGGTCGGGATAAAGTTCAGCTCGGTCTCGTGGCAGGCTCGCGGGTTGACCAGACAGCTGGTCAGCTTGCCGCCAAAGGTGTGGTCCAGGCAGGCCTGATTGCAGCCGATACAGGTATTGATCTCGTCGGCACGGCCAGCAGCAGCCTTGTTGACGAACTCGGGGTCCGCCAGGAACGGGCGCGCCATGGAGATCATGTCAGCCGCGCCGTCAGCCAGCAGTTGATCGGCCAGTTCCGGGGTATTGATGCGGTTGGTGGTGACCAGCGGGATCGAGACCTCGCCCTTGAGCTTGGCGGTCACCTTGGCGAAGGCACCACGCGGCACCTTGGTGGCGATGGTCGGAATCCGCGCTTCGTGCCAGCCGATACCGGTGTTGATGATGGTCGCACCGGCCTTCTCAATCGCCTTGGCGAGCATGACGATCTCATCCCAGGTGCTGCCGCCCTCGACCAGATCGAGCATCGACAGGCGATAGATGATGATGAATTCCGGGCCGACCGCCTCGCGTACGCGGCGCACGATCTCGACCGGCAGGCGCATGCGGTTTTCGTAGCTGCCGCCCCAGCGGTCGGTACGCTTGTTGACGTGGGCAACCAGAAACTGGTTGATGAAGTAGCCTTCCGAGCCCATGACTTCGACGCCGTCATAACCCGCTTCCTTGGCCAGTGCGGCGCAGCGGGCAAAGTCGGCAATCTGCTTTTCGATCCCTTCCTCGTCCAGCTCCTTGGGGGTGAACGGGTTGATCGGCGCCTGTACCGCACTGGCAGAGACCTGCTTGGGGCTGTAGGCGTAACGGCCTGCGTGCAGAATCTGCATGCAGATCTTGCCGCCTTCGGCGTGCACAGCGTCAGTGATCACCTTGTGCTGGGCCGCTTCTTCCGGCGTGGTCATCTTGGCCGCGCCATGGGCAACGCAGCCCTCCTCGTTCGGACCAATACCACCGGTAACGATAAGGCCGGCACCCCCACGGGCGCGCTCGGCAAAGTAGGCCGCCTGGCGGTTGAAACCGTTCGGGCGTTCTTCCAGACCGGTATGCATTGACCCCATCAGGGTACGGTTGCGCAGCGTGGTAAAGCCCAGGTCCAGCGGGGCCAGCAGGTGCGGATACAGAGATTGTTCGCTCATCGGATACTCCGGCATCATCAGGATCGGCGCGGCGGATACCTGTCCGGCGCCTCGTTATGGAGCCAACAATAGGCCCAGCCGGGTGCTTACTCAATAACCCGAAGTGACACTTTCATAACCCTGAATTACACTGGCGTGCGACCTTCCACAGCGACCCCCACACGCCATGAAACTCGGTGATATCTCCGTTGGTTATCTGCTCAGCCTGCGCGAGGTCGTACAGCAACTCGGCCACGACCCGGCGCCACTGTTGAGCCGTTTCAGAATCACCGACGAGCTGCTCGCCCAGCCCCACGCCCGCATCAGCATTCCCCGTTTCATGCGCCTGGGTAACGCGGCCATTCGCTATACACGCGAGCCCGCCATCGGCCTGTTGATGGGCCAGTCCAGCCGCATCAGCCACCTCGGCCTGACCGGCATGGCAGCGCAATGCGCCCCGACCCTGCGTGCCGCCTTCAGCACCATGATCGAGTTCGAGCTGCTGGGTAGCCAGAATTACCGCGGCCACTCCAGCTTCGAGCCGCCGGCGGTGCGCTTTTACTCGATCAGCCCGTACAACATGTTCAACCTGTTCGTGGTGGACTCGGCGCTGGCGGCGCGGGCCCGGATCGGCCGTGATCTGACCGGCGGGAGGGCGCAGCTGCGCGAGGTACACATCGAGTTTCCGGCGCCGCCCTATGCCGCCCGCTATGAAGCGGTATTCGGCTGTCCTGTGCATTTCGAGCAGTCACACAACCAGATTGTCTGGGAGCCGCGTAGCCTCGACCTGCCGTTGGAGCAAAGCGCCGCCGCCACCCACGCCGATCTGCGCGAGCTGTGCCGGCAGCGCCTGAGCGAACTGACCCGCCATCGGGGATTGCGTGAGCGGGTCGAGACACTGGTTGCGCCTCAGCTGGATGGCCAGCCGCCAACGCTGGCAGAGGTTGCCACAGCGCTCGGACTACCCGCCTGGACCCTGCGACGGCGGCTCCAGCAGGAGGCCGGAACAGGCTATCAAAACATCATTGACGACATGCGCCGCGACCTCGCGGTGACCTACATCCGCGATACCGAAATGGCGCTGGGGGAGATTTCCTTCCTGCTGGGGTTCTCATCGCCGGAGGCGTTTCAGCGCGCCTTCAAGCGCTGGACAGGCGCTGCACCCGGGAGTTACCGCAAGGCGATCTTTGCAGAAAATAAAGCGGAGGAATATTTAAAACAATGACTTGGAATACACTTGGAGAAATGACGCGAAGAGCAGTTACAGCTCTTCGGCATCTTCCACGTCGTCGTCCCACTGTTGGGACTGCAGCTCGATCAACTCTTCAATGTAATCACTCATGTGATTTTCCTTCTTTGCGTGTCTGTTGCAGTAACGACCCTAGCGGCCGCAGATGACAGTCAGATGAAGGTTAACCACAGAGGTTCCCCAAGGAATTGATCTGCATCAGCCAGGCAGCACAACCAGCGCCACCAGCAACGCCGCCTCCAGCACTTCCACCAACGCGCCTGCGGTATCACCGGTGGTGCCGCCGATCCGCGTACGCAGGCGCTGACGCCAGAACAATGTCAGCAAAGTCGCTACCAGCAGCGCCAGCAACCCGCTCCCGCCAAACAGCAGCACCAGCACGGCATGCAGTACCAGTACCTGCAACAGGCGCGCCCGCGGCATGTGCTCGACCAGTTGTGCGCCCATGCCCTGCGGGCGCACGTAAGGCGTGCTAAACAGCAGGCCCGCCAGCGCGCCACGCGCTACCCACGGCACCAGCAACAAGGCGAGCCAGGCACCTGTCTCAAGCAGACTGACCAAGGCAGCCCACTTCACCAGCAGCACCAGCAGCAGCGAGACAACTCCGATCGGCCCACAGGCCGGGTCTTTCATGATCGCCAGCGTGCGTTCGACGCTGCCCATGCCGCCAACCCAGGCGTCCGCCGTATCGGCCAGCCCATCCAGATGCAGCCCACCGCTGAACCAGACCCAGAACACCAGCAGCAACGCCGCCTTGAGCGGAGCGTCAAGGTCGCCCAGCAATGCAGCCAACAGCAGCAGCGCCAACCCGAGCAACACGCCCACCGTCGGGTACCACAGCACGGAGCGCCCCAACTCCCGTGCAGTGGGAGCGCGCCACAGGCGAACCGGAATGCGACTGAGCAACTGCAGCGCCAGGCCAAAGGCAATCACGACCGCAGCTCCTCGACAGCACCGCCCGCGTAGTGCAGCCGATGCAGCGCGCCGTGCTCAACTTCAACCTGCAACAGCTGGCTCGGCGGCAAACCACGTGCCGCCGCCAGCAGCAATCGCATCACTCCACCGTGGGTGACCAGCAGGATCGTCTGCTCAGCGTATTCCCGTTCCAGCTGCGCCAACGCTGCCCAGACACGCTCGGAAAATCGCACCATCGGCTCGCCATCAGGCGGCGTAAAACCATAGGGGTCGTTCCAGAATGCGGCTAACGCATCGGCCTGATCGACCATCAGATCGCGTGGATGACGCCCTTCCCACTGACCGAAGTGAAGCTCGCGCAGGCCGTCCGCATACTTCAAAGGCAGTCGGTCACGCAGGCTCAGCTGCAGCGCAAACTGGGCGCAGCGGCGCAGCGGGGAGCTGACGATGCGCTGCCACCGGGGCTGCGCCGGCAACGCCGACCACATCTGCTGCCAACCCTGCTCGGTCAGGTCGTCATCCAGACTGCCGCGCAGGCCGCTACCCAACTCGGTCTCGCCGTGGCGCAGTAACAGCAGACTCAAACTCATTTGAAGCTCCCCGACACCGCGGCTTCGGCGAAGGTCGCCATTTCATTGTGCAGCCGACAGGCCGCCTGCAGCAGCGGCACCGCCAGTGCCGCACCGCTCGCCTCCCCCAGCCGCAGGTCCAGCGCCAGCAAAGGCTCGGCGTCCAGCGCCTGCAACAGCAAGCGATGGCCTGGCTCGGCACCACGATGGCTGTAGAACAGCCAGCTGCGCACATCGGCATTCATACGCACCGCGCACAGCGCGGCAGCAGTGCTGATGTAACCATCCACCAGCACCGGCAACCCGTTCTGCGCAGCGGCGATATAGGCACCGGCCAGCGCCGCGACTTCCAGCCCGCCAACCCGGCGCAGGGTCTCCAGCGCATCATTGGCATGGGGGCGGTGATGGGCGACCGCGCGCTCGATGACTCTGGTCTTATGACGCAAGCCGAGCGCCGTGAGCCCGGTACCCAGGCCCACCAGCTGGCTCACCGGCTGATCCAGCAGCAAGGCCGACAGCGCACAGGCGCTGCTGGTATTACCGATGCCCATCTCGCCGCCGATAAAGAGCTCGGCACCGTCCTCAACAGCACGCTGAACGGCCTCCTGACCAGCACTCAGCGCAGCATCACATTCGGCGACAGTCATCGCCGCGCCATGCAGAAAACTGGCTGTTCCGGCAGCGATATTGAGATGGCGCACGCCCGGCAGCGGCGCGATCTCGTGCGCCAGCCCCAGATCAATCAATTCCAGCGGCGCTCCCAGGTGCCGCGCCAAAACACTGATCGCGGCGCCGCCGTGGGCAAAGTTCGCCAGCATCTGCCCAGTCACCTCCTGCGGGTAAGCCGACACGCCCTCCACCGCGATACCGTGATCGGCGGCGAAAATGCTGATCCACAGGCGCTCCAGACTGGGCGCGCCGCGCCGCTGCAGACTGGCGAGCGTCACCGCAACCTGCTCCAGTCGCCCCAGCGAGCCAGCCGGCTTGGTGAGTTGCGCCTCACGCGCCAGCGCCTGCGCCAGCCGCCCTCTATCCACCGGCTGCGCCGGCTGCTGCCACCAGACACTCACAATGGCTCTCCTTTCAACACCTGCGGCAAGCCCGCGACGCAAAACACCACTCGCTCGCAGTCGGCCGCCAGCGCCTGATGCAACCAGCCGGCCTCATCGACAAAGCGACGCGTCAACTCGCCCATCGGCACCACGCCCAGTCCGGTCTCGTTGCTCACCAGCAGCACCCGACCCGGTAACGCAGGCAACGTTTCCAGCAACGCGCTGCGCTCACGCGCCCAGGCCTGCGGGTCGTCGGTCAGCAGCAGGTTGCTCAGCCACAGCGTCAGGCAGTCGACCAGCAGGCAGCGGTCTTCACGGGCCTGCTCCCGGAGCACCCGCGCCAGCGCGAGCGGCTCCTCGACCAGTGCCCAATGGGCCGGGCGCTGGTCGCGGTGGCGTTCGATGCGCTCGCGCATCTCCGCATCGCGCGGCTGGCAGGTGGCGATATACACCACGTCCAACCCGCTTTCAGTTGCCCGCCGCTCGGCATATCGGCTCTTGCCGGAGCGCGCACCACCGAGTATCAACTCAGCCATGGGCCACCCCGCACAGCTCGCGCAGGGCAGCGGTATCCAGATGCTGTTCGACCAGATCGGCGAGCCGATCCAGATCCCGTTCGCGCAGGGCGGCGTAGTCCACACCCTGTGCCGCCCGCAGCCCGGCCCAGCCAAGCAGCGCCTGCTGCGCCGCCGGCGACTCGAACAGCCCGTGCAGATAAGTGCCGGCCACCTGCCCATCCTCACTCAGGGCACCGTCGGCGCGGTCGTCATCCAGCAGCACCAGAGGATTTTCCAGCGCTTCGCCCTCGCTGACGCCGGCGTGAATTTCATAGCCGTTGACCTCAGCGCGATCGAGGCGCAGGCGCCCGTGCACGTTGCGCAACTGCTTCTCGGCACGCAACTCTGTGGTCATTGCCAGCAGCCCAAGACCCGGTTCGGCGCCAGCCACCCCTTCGAGCCCCAGCGGATCGTCAATCAGACTACCGAGCATCTGAAACCCGCCACAGATACCCAGCAGCCGGCCGCCGTAGCGCAGATGGCGGGCGATATCCCGATCCCAGCCCTGCGCACGCAGATGCTGCAGATCCGCCCGTACGCTCTTGGAGCCGGGCAGAATGATCAGGTCAGCCGCGGGCAGCGCCTGCCCGGCCGGAATAAACTGCAGGTCAACCTGCGGATGCAGGCGCAACGGGTCAAAGTCGGTGTGATTGCTGATACGCGGCAGCACCGGCACGACTATGCGCAGCGTATCGGCAGCGCCGCCGACCTGCCGCGTCTCGACCGCGTCTTCGGCCTCCAGGTGCAGGTCGTGCAGGTACGGCAGCACGCCGAGCACCGGTTTGCCGGTGTACTGCTCCAGCCACCGCAGCCCCGGTTCCAGCAGCGCGATGTCGCCACGGAAACGGTTGATGACAAAGCCCCTTACCCGGGCCTGCTCTGATTCGGACAGCAGCGCCAGCGTGCCGGCCAGGTGCGCGAATACCCCGCCCTTGTCGATGTCGGCAACGATGATCACCGGGCAATCAACCGCCTCGGCAAAGCCCATATTGGCGATATCGCCTTCACGCAGATTGATCTCGGCCGGCGAACCGGCGCCTTCCACCATCACGACCTGCGCCCACTCGCAAAGGCGTCCATGGGCTGCCAGCACCGCCTGCATCGCGGTCGGCTTGTAGGCGTGGTAGCTCACCGCATCCATGCTGCCGATCGGATGGCCGTTGATGATTACCTGCGCGCCCACGTCGGTATTCGGCTTGAGCAGAATCGGGTTCATGTCGGTGTGGGTCGGCAGCCGCGCGGCCTGCGCCTGCACCGCCTGCGCCCGGCCAATCTCGCCGCCATTGGTGGTCACTGCAGCATTCAGCGCCATGTTCTGCGGTTTGAACGGCACCACCACCACGTTCTGGCGAACCAGCCAGCGGCACAAGGCGCTGACCAGCGTACTTTTGCCGGCATCGGAGGTGGTGCCCTGCACCATCAGCGTCGTCATTTGCGTTGTCTCATGCTTGTATTCAGGGCCTGCTCCAGTCGTTCCCAGTCACGCTGATGATTAGGCAAACCAAAACGCAGTCCGTTGAGGACCGGAAACAGGCGCACCAACACGCCCTGCCGGGCCAGATTCAAATAAATCCGTTCGGCACACTCAGATTCGCGCCACTGGAACAGGGCGCAGCCCGCGCCACCGCTCAGACCGGCCCGGGTCAGCAGCGCGTCGAGTCGCTCGCTGGCATTCTGCAGTCGGTAGCGCCAGAGCTGCTGGGTGCTGGCATCGCGCAGCGCGGCAAGGCCGACAGCCCGGGCCGGACCGCTCACGGCCCAGGGGCCCAGAGCCTTCTCCAGTTGGCCCAGCAAGGCAGGAGCCGCCAGGACAAATCCCAAACGCAGACCGGCCAGACCAAAGAACTTACCCAGCGAGCGCAGCACGATTAGCCCTTCCCGGTCGGTGAAGCCGGCAAGGCTGTGCTCGGGCGTAACATCCATAAAGGCTTCATCGACCACCAGCCAGCCGGCGCGGGCGGCCAACTCGGCGTGCCAGCCAAGCAGCTGTTCAGCGTCCAGTCGCCGGCCGGTGGGATTATTGGGGTTCACGACCACCAGCACGTCGAGCTCACCGAGCAGTTGCGGCAGCTCCGCCTGCGTAACGCTGCGCACCGCGTGCCCGGCCCGGCGCCAGGCCTCGGTGTGTTCGGCATAGGTCGGCTCCAGCACCCCTACCCGGCTGTTTGCCCGCAGGAGCGGCAACGCCTGAATGGCCGCCTGCGAGCCGGCCACCGGCAATGCGGCGGGGGCGCCGTAATAATCGCAGGCCACGCCGGACAGGTTGTCGTCGGTTTCGGGCAGCCGCTGCCAGATCGACTGCGGCAGTGCCGGCACCGGCCAGGCAAAGGGCGAGATGCCGGTCGACAGATCCAGCCACTGCTCTACCGGCCGCTTGAAGCGCCGGGCGGCTTCACGCAAACGCCCTCCGTGTTCAAGCATGGCTAACTCCCCAGATCAGTACGATCACCAGCACCCACAGCAGCACGCTGCGGCGCACCAGCAGCAGCGCCCGGTCGATGTCAGCAGCCGTGGCGCGCGGCCCTGCGCCGAGTAGCGGCCGCTCTTCAGCGCGGCCGTGATAGATCGCCGGGCCGCCCAGCTCACGCTCCAGCGCGCCAGCACCCGCGGCCATTACCGGCCCGGCGTTGGGGCTGTCCCACAGCGGGGCCTGACTGCGCCAGCAGCGCCAGGCCAACCGGGCGTTACCGCACAGGGCGTAGCTCAAGGCCACCAACCGGGCAGGAATAAAATTGAGCAGATCATCCAGCCGCGCCGCGGCGCGGCCGAACAGCAGAAAACGCGGCGAACGGTAACCCCACATCGCATCGAGGGTGTTGGCCAATCGGTACAGAACAACACCAGGGGCGCCGGCCACAGCGAACCAGAACAGCGCCGCAAACACCGCATCACTGCCGTTCTCCAGCACCGACTCGACGGTGGCGCGGGCGACACCCTCCTCGTCCAGCGCGCGGGTGTCGCGGCTGACCATCCGCCCGACCAGCTCGCGCGCACGGGTCAGATCGCCACGCTCAAGCGCCTGGGCAACAGGCCGCGCATGTGCGCCCAGGCTTTCCCAACCGATGGCGGCATACAGGCAGACCAGCGACACCAGCCAGCCGATCACCGGCTGTGCTGCCAACCACCAGACCAGGACTACCGGCGGCACCACCGCCAGCATCCAGGCCTGCGCGCCGCGGGCGATACTACCGCCTGCCGCGTTGTTTAGCCGCCGTTCCAACCCGGCGGCGAGATTGCCAAACCCGACCAGCGGATGATGCCGGCGCGGCTCGCCGAGCAGCGCATCCAGCGCCACCCCGGCCACCACCAGCGGTCCAAGCAGACTCATGACTGCGCCCATTGGCGAATCAGCGCAGCGAGCTGATCCAGCCCGTCGGTCAGCGCGCCAATGCCGGGCTGCAGAATGTCAGCCGACTTGATTTCAAACAGCTGCGCTTGCGCCACCGCCGGGACCCCGCCCCAGCCGTCGCGCTCGACCACCTGTTCGGGGCGAAACCGCTTGCCGCACCACGAACCAATAATGATGTCCGGCGCACGCCGCACCACCTCCAGCGGGTCAGCAATGATCCGCTGCTTGGCCCGTGGCAAGGTAGCCAGATCGCTGAAACAATCTTCGCCGCCGGCCAGCGTGATCAACTCACTGACCCAACCGATACCGCTGATCAGCGGTTCATTCCACTCTTCGAAATAGACACGCGGACGACGCGGCAACGTGGCTGCCTGAGCGGCAACCGCCGCCATGCGCTGCTCCAGTTCCTGAATCAGCGCCTCGGCACGCTCGGTCGCACCCACCAGCGCGCCCAGCGTGCGAATCATGCGCAGAATGCCGGCGATGCTGCGCTGGTTGAACAGGTGAACTTCCAGCCCGGCGCGCGCCAGGTCGGCCACAATGTCCGCCTGCAGATCGCAGTAACCGAGTACCAGATCCGGCTGCAGGGCGAGGATTTCATCGTGCTTGGCGCTGGTAAATGCGCCGATCTTGGGCTTTTCCTTACGCGCCTGCGGGGGCCGCACGGTAAATCCGGAAATGCCGACAATGCGCTGCTGTTCACCGAGCGCATAGAGCACTTCGCAGGTTTCAGTCGACAGGCAAACGATACGTTGCGGTCCGAACGCGCTCATCAGCGCTCCTCCCATTGATCGGTAAACAGCATGTCTGCCAGCGGTCGGGCCTCGGTCCAGTGCTCCTGCTCCAGCATCGGCCGGCTGTAGAACGCGTCGACCGGGCCCAGACAGAGCACCGCGACCGGGCGCGCACCCGTCGGCAACGCCAGCAGGTCGGCCAGCGCCTGCGGATCAAACAGCGAGACCCAGCCCAGCCCCAGCCCCTCTGCCCGCGCCGCCAGCCAGAGGTTCTGGATGGCGCAGGCAACCGAGGCCAGATCCATGTCCGGCATGGTCCTGCGACCAAACACATGCGCCTCGCGCCCCGGTGGCAACGCCGCGACCAGCAGTTCAGCGCAGCTCAGCACCCCTTCGACCTTGAGCCGCATGAACTCGTCCTCCCGCTCGCCCAGGGCACGCGCCGTCTCCAGCCGTTCCTGCTCGACCAACTGATGGATCGACTCGCGCAGCGCCTGACGGGTAATACGCACAAAGCGCCACGGCTGCATCAGGCCGACACTCGGGGCCTGATGCGCGGCCTGCAGCAACCGTTGCAACTGCTCTTGCGGCACCTCGCCCGCAGCAAAGTGGCGCATGTCGCGGCGCTCGCGAATGGCCCGGTACACCGCGTCACGCTCCAGCGGGTCAAAGGCGTGCCGGGTCATGGCCGGAACAGCGCCGCCGCAGCCTGCGGATTACTCGGCAGGTAGAAATGGATGTAGGACGCCGTCAGTCGGCCGTCGCGAAACACCGCTTCGCTGGTGCGCCGGTAGTTAGGGCATTCGCCCTGTGCCAGCGGCTCCAGCCGGGTATCCAGCAGCGAGTGATGGAATGTGTGGCCGCGCAGCGAGCCCTCGGGCAAGCGCACCTCCTGCAGCGCCAGTGCGGCAAGGCGCAACTGCATCACCGCCTTGCCCGGCAGCAGGCCGACCATGCGGTGCTGCACGCCATCACGGTCGGTCAGAGCGTCAAACAGATACAACATGCCGCCGCACTCGGCCACCAGCGGCTTGCCCGCAGCGTGATGCGCGTGCAGCGCCTGCGCCATCGCCTCATTGCCAGCCAGCGTATCGCCGTGCAGCTCGGGATAGCCGCCGGGCAGATACACACTGTCCACCTCCGGCAGTGTCTCGTCGGTCAGCGGCGAGAAGAAAATCAGCTCGGCGCCCATTGCCTGCAGCAGCGCCAGATTGGCCTGATAGACAAAGGCAAAGGCCTGGTCTCGCGCCACTCCGATACGCACACCCGCCAACAGCGGCTGCAGCGCCTCGGCACTCGGCACCGGGAAGCTCACCGGTTCCGGCAGGGGTGCGCCACTGCTCTGCTCCAGCGCATCGGCCGCGGCATCCAGCCGTGCCAGCAGGTCCGGCAGCTCTGCCGCCTGCACCAGACCGAGATGCCGGCTGGGCAGTTCCATATCTGTCGACCTGGGCAGGCCGCCATACCAGTGCAGGCTGTCTGGCAGGCTGTCGCGCAGAATCTCGCCATGACGCACGCTGCCGAGCTTGTTGCCCAGCACCCCGGCAAAGCCGAGATCCGGCTGGAAGTTCGCCAGTCCCCAGGCCATTGCCGCAAAGGTTTGCGCCATGCCGGAGCCATCGATCACGCCCAGTACCGGCACGCCAAACTCACGGGCAAGGTCGGCCGCAGAGGGCGTACCGTCGAACAGCCCCATAACCCCTTCAACCAGGATCAGATCAGCCTCGGCCGCCGCTTCCCAGAGCAGCCGACGCGACTGCTCAAGACCCACCATCCAAAGGTCCAGCTGATATACCGGCGCACCACTGGCGGCCTGCAGAATCATCGGATCGAGAAAGTCCGGGCCACATTTGAACACCCGCACCTTGCGGCCCTGCCGGCTGTGCAGGCGCGCCAGCGCGGCGGTTACCGTGGTTTTGCCCTGCCCCGAGGCAGGCGCGGCGATCAGCATCGCCGGACAGCTACGCGCGGTCAAAACTCCACCCCCTTCTGCGCCTTGATACCCGCCTTGAAGGCGTGTTTGGTCATGCCCATCTCCGTCACGGTATCGGCTGCTTCAACCAGCGCCGGTGGCGCACCGCGTCCGGTGACCACCACATGCTGATGCGCCGGTCGCGCCTGAATATCGGCAATCACCTGATCGAGCTGCAGGTAGCCGTATTTCAGCGCGATATTCAGCTCGTCCAGCAGCACCAGCGCGACCTGCGGATCGCGCATCAGCTCGACTGCAACGGCCCAGGCGGCTTCGGCCTTGGCGATATCGTCCTGCCGATCCTGGGTTTCCCAAGTGAAACCGGCACCCATGACGTGATAACGCACCTCATCGGGAAAGCGCCGGAAGAAGGTTTCCTCACCGGTGCTGCGTGCGCCCTTGATGAACTGCACGATACCCACCCGCAGACCATGCCCCAGCGCCCGCGCGGCCATGCCGAAACCGGAGCTGCTCTTGCCCTTGCCGTTGCCGGTCAGCACCAGCAGCACACCGCGCTCATCAGGTGCCTGGGCGATCTTCTGATCGACCACTTCCTTCTTGCGCTGCATGCGCTCGCGGTGGCGCTGATCCCGTTCGGGAGACTCACTCATGCGCGCTGGCTCGAATGGCCCAGCAGCGCAGCGGCGCTGCGCACGCCCATGTAGAGCACGGCGGCGACGGCAACGTAAGCAGCCATAGTGCTCAGGTAGGACGGGTAGTAATGCGCCAGACGCTCAAGCATGCCAGCGAAGGTCGGCTCGGCATAACGGCCGGAGAACCAGTAGAAACCACCACTGGTGAAGACCTGGCAGACCAGCGCACTGATGGCCACAGTCGGCGCCAGAACCAGCAGCGAAGACGCCTGCTCACGGTGCCAGCCGGCGTACAGACGGCCGCCGAACCACAACGCGGCGTAGCCGGGCAGCAGCGCCCAATAGGCGATGGTCATGCAGTGGTGACCAGCATTCACCCAGCCGACCGTCATTACGTCCACGACAGCAGCCGCGGCAAAGAACAGCGGATACGCCCAAAGCGGACGCAGAAACACACCGACCAGAAAGAACACCGCCCAGGAGGCGCTTGGCAGGTTGAGCTGCGGGAAGTGGCTACCACGGGTCATGATCAAGAGCGCCAGCAGCAGCGCCCCCACCACCAATTGGGTATTTTTCGAGGTTTTCAGCACAGCCTTTCTCCTTTGCGGTTTTTACAAACGTCAGTGCCGGGCAGAGCCCGGCTTTTTATTCGCGACGCCACCGCAAAGCGGTGACGCCAGTCAAACAAAGCAATTACAGCGGCTGGTAGCGCAGAGTCAGATACCCTGCCCGGCCCGGCTGCGTGTAGGTCGCGGCGGTTTCATACTCGTTGTCGAACAGGTTGCTGACCCGCGCCTGCACTCGCCAGGCATGGCTCAGCCAATACTCGGCGCGCAATTCAACGGTGTTGTAGCCATGCAGGTCATTGGTATTGGTGGCGTTGTCCCAACGGCGCCCCTCAGCATGAACGCTTGCGCCCAGGCCGATGCGGCCGAAGCGGCGGTCCACATCCAGATTGAAAATTTGCTCCGGTACGCGGCGCAGCAGCAGGTCATCATTGGCGCTGCTGGAACGGTTCTCCGGATCCTGCAGGGTCAAGTTGGCCTGCCAGTTCCAGCCCAGTTGTTGGGTCAAGACTTCCAGTTCCAGACCGGTGATACGGGCCTTGTCGACGTTTTCGGCCATCGACACACCGCCCACCCGGACGCTGGCAATCATGTCGTCGATGTCATTGCGGAAGGCATTGGCCGACCAGCTGCCCCAGCGGTGCTGACCGCGCAGTCCGACTTCGATGTTGCGCGAGGTTTCCGCCTGGATATCCGGATTGCCGTAACCCGGGAAGTACAACTGGTTGAAGGTCGGCGCGCTGAACGCGGTGCCATAGCTGGAAGCCAGACTGATGCTGTCGGTCAGCGCGTAGCCATAGCCAACACTGCCAGTGGTGTGCTCGCCGTAGGCTTCGTTGTCGTCGTGACGCAGACCCAGCTGCCATTCGTGACGGCCCGCGTGCAGCAGGTATTGGGCAAACAGGCCGTGGTTATAGCGGCTGTCTTCGGGGTAATCGACACTGCTGCTGACGCTATCCTGCTGCCAGTCATAGCCGACGGTCAGCAGCTGCTTTTCGCTCAGGGCAAAATCGTTCTGCCAGCTGGCGGTATCGCGGCGGGTGTCGTAGCGGGAATCAAATGTGCTGCCCTTGAAGTTCTCGTTCTGATCTTCACTGCGACCGGCCTGCAGCGTTACATCCCAGAACGACAGTGGCGCAAATCGCGCGCGCGCGCCGTAGGCCTTGAGCACGCTGTCGGCATTGGCCTTGTTGCCGGAGTCATAGTCGTTGTGCGACTCGACCTGCAGCAGGTTGGCATCAAGCAACAAACCGTTGGCAAACCGATAGCCGCCGGACAGGCTGGCCGACAGCTCGCGGTAGCCGTCGTGGTCCACTTCCCGCGACGGGCGCGCATCATAGCCTTCGGTATCCAGACTGCTGACGCCCAGGTTGAACCAGGCGTTGTCATCCCCACCGGACAGACCCGCAGTACCGGCGCGATGCTGGCGACTGCCGACGGTGGTCGAGAAGTACGGAGTCAGGCCGTCACCGCCCTTGCGGGTAAAGATTTGCACTACGCCACCAATGGCTTCGGAGCCGTACAGGCTTGAGCGCGGGCCACGGACAATCTCGATCCGTTCAATCTGCTCAACCGGCAGATTCTGTAGCGCCGCCACACCCGAAGTCGCGGAGCCGACGCGAACACCGTCGATCATCACCAGTACGTGTTTGTCGTTGCTGCCGCGAATCTGCAGCGAGGTACTTTTGCCCGGGCCGCCGTTGTTGATCAGGTTGACCCCGGTCGCCCGGCGCAACAGCTCTTCAGCGGTGTTGACCTGCAACCGCTCTATATCGGTCCGCTCGAAAACGGTCGTGGCGGCAATACTGCTGGCCTGGCTGGTGCGAGTGGCGGTGACAACATCACTGCCGAGATCCAGGGTGCTGGCGAAAGAAAGGGAAGAAAGGCCAATAAGGCCCAGCGCCAGAGGGGCGCGCGCAAAGATAGTCATGCTGCTTGGCTGCTCCGTCGTACCGACCCGTACGACATTGTCTGATCGGGACAGGCTGGAGCGGCAGGAACACGGCATGCACAAAAGGAAGGACGCCGTACACCTACAGCGCCCACCGCACTGTCGTGAATAGCATCAGGCCGGTCTCCGGGCTTGCGACTGGACGTGAGTCCGACTACCTGAGCCTTCCCATGCATTCAGCACAGTGGCGTATTTCAGGTGTCTCGCCATGTTGGCGGACGTCGCTTACCGTTGCGGGGGCAGCGCCGGAATTGTCTGATCTGGCAGACGCACCGGCTTCCCAGTTTCACCCTCCTCGAGATGGAGGGCACCTGAAGCGCGGCAGAGAGTAGTGGCCACCTCCCGCCCTGTCAAGCTCGGGCTCGGCATACCCCCGGCGCCTCCTACCAAACGACCGTCGGATGCACCACGCTTTCAGCACAACAGTTTCCCCGACACTCAATTAGGCATATAACTGGTCGAGCGTCCCCACCTTGCCCAGGAGGAAGACATGTTTGAACCGGGCCACCTGCATATCAACCGTATGCGCCTGCTACCCAGCGATAGCGGGTTCAGCATCGACATTCACTACACCATCGCGGACCAGTGCCGTGCAGTCGAGTTCAGCGTCGATGGCACTATTAACGATGCCGAGGTGCACGAACACTTTTCGCTGCCACGCGATACGGCGTTCAACTTCGCCAGCAATATCGATCATATTCTGCGCCGCCACGGGGTGTTGACGCCGGAGTTCATGTCACTGAAAGCGCACCATGAATATGACGCCATGTTCGAAGATATCCGCGCGCGGCTGCATGCCTCGAACGGCGAGCCAATTGACCCCAGCCATCTGGGCTAGCACCGAGGCGACCGAAAAACAGGCACAAAAAAACCCCAGTTCTTGCGAACTGGGGCTTCTTGAATAATGGCGCAGCGGACGGGACTCGAACCCGCGACCCCCGGCGTGACAGGCCGTGCCAGCCAGAAAATGTTAATCGTCCTTATTTTACAACTATTGATTTTAAAGGATTTTATCCCAACCCATCAGCTTTTCAGGCTGATGCAAATTGAGATCACTTGAAGGCAATCATCTGGTCACGGTCACGGAAACCCATGTTTTTAGTGACTAATTTTTAGTCACTTTTAACACCTGTGGTATCGAGGCAGGCACTCGCAACGATGGCTGGAAGAGCAGCTTGCCTAGGGCCTGTTAACACAACCTCAGTCCGTCAACGATCAGGGCAAAATTAACGAAGCCGATGAACATGACATCGAGCTTTTCAAAGCGGGAGAAAATTCTGCGAAATCCTTTCAAGCGCCGAAACAGACGCTCTACCTCATTTCGGCGCTTATAGATTTCTCGGTCATATTCCCAGGGATTGATGCGAGTCCTCAGCGGAGGAACCACTGGGATAAAGCCCAGGTCCAGCGCAAGCTGACGGGTTTCGTTGCCCTCGTAAGCGCGATCCATCAGCAGATGCAGCGGTCTTCCTTGCTCGCCCAGCTTGCGAAGCAGGTCGCGACCTGCCGGTGCGTCGTGTGCCTGCCCGGGTGACAGGGAGAACGCTATGGCTGTTCGATCATTCGCGGCAACCAGATGAATCTTGGTGTTCCAACCGCCTCGGGATTTTCCAATAGCTTGAGGGCCGTTTTTTTTCGAGCGCCAGTGCCATCGGGATGCACCTTGATGCTGGTGCTATCCAGGGACACCGCCTCGATCTTGATCCGGACAATTTGGGATTGCTGCAACTGGGCGAACACCCGATCCAACACACCCGACCTCGACCAGCGGCTCATGCGGGTGTAGATGGTGTGCCAATTGCCAAAGCGCTTCGGCAAGCCGCGCCACTTGCAGCCATGCTCAGCGACATAGAGGATCGCGTTCAACACGTTCAGGTTGGACAGACTTACGTTGCCCCGCTGTCGCGGGAAGCAATGCTCAATGATCGAGAATTGTTCGGGGGTAATTTCCATGCGCGAAGTATCACACATGGAGAGACTTGAAGCTAATTAGCGTTAACAGGCCCTAATGGAGCGCGATCAGACCTGACAAGGGCCACGCAGTATGCAGCAGCCCATCCCGACAGCCAAGAGAACCTTATCGATAAATCACCACTGCGGATTCCACGCTCATCCGGCCACCTTTCCGGGCAGGCAGCTACGCAGGCTTAACTCACTATCATTGACCTCTTTTTCGAAGCAAAGGGGGCACTGTGGAGCGCTTATCCATGCGTAAGATTCGAGAGGTGTTGCGCCTCAAGTTTGAGGCCAAGCTATCGGCCCCTCAGATTGCGATCAGCGTGCAGGTCGGTCGTGCCACCATCAGCGACTACCTCAACCACTTTACCTCCAGCGGCCTCACCGACCTGGCCCTGCTCCCTGTCCGACACCGAGCTGGAGCAGCAGTTGTTCCCACCAGCCCCGGCAGTATCCAGCGAACAGCGGCCTATGCCTGACTGGGCCAAGGTACATGCCGAGCTGCGCCGTCCCGGCGTGACCCTAGCTCTGCTCTGGCAGGAGTACCGTATGGACAACCTCAGGGCTTCAAGTACAGCTGGTTCTGCGAGCACTACCGGGCCTAGGCTGGCAAGCTGGACATGGTGATACGTCAGGAGCACCGCGCTGGTGAGAAGCTGTTTCGTCAACTACGCCAGCGGACAGACGGTGCCGGTGATCGACCGTCACACCGGCGAGTTCCAGCCGATGCAGGTGTTTGTTGCCGTGCTCGGCACTTCCAGTTACACCGTCGCCGAAGCCACCCGCTCACAGAAGCTATCGGACTGGCTGAGCTCCCACGCCCACTGCTTCGCCTTCCTCGGCGGGGTGCTGGAGATCGTTATGAGATATACAATTGGTTGCGACAAAAGAAAGATAAAGATGGGCAGGTCAGCGATGCTGAAGAGTCATTCCAAGGTTTAATATTCACACTCTCCACCCCAGATGACCTCAGACCTTGGCTTTCCCTACTATTGTCGGAGGTAAGGTATAAAACGGGTGCCGTGAAGCATCTAGCAGTCAGTTGCCCAGGAAAGGCCGACAGCTTTAACCACGCCTCTTCCACTGGAGACTACATTCCATGTGTATCAGCGGCACGGAATGCGCTGGGCAAGATGGGAGTGTTCTTTGCATGACCAATAGAGTAATGAAGTCTACCCATGCAGTAAGCACTCCACCGCACCAGATCACGCAGCCTTATCAATTGGCTCAGAATGAAATCGAGTCGCTTCGGAGTGAGATGCAACAAGCGTATCTGGAAATGCAGTGGCTGCTACAAACCGAATCCCAGCCAGGCTATATACCCGCCTCGCCAACGCCCGAAAACCCGTAGCCAAGCAAGGCTCACTGGGACGGTTATAGGTCCAGCAAGCTACGGGCCTTCATTAAGGTTGGTTTCCCCGTTCGCAATATGGTGTCTATCCATAACTGATTACCGTGTCTTACCCATCGTTCACAGCCGATATGGCCAGATACGACCAAATCGATATTCCGGATGTTGTCGCTGTGTCCCTCAAGATTTTTGCCGCCCCAAGTACAGTGCTTGGCCAGGCCTTCACTGAACTCCAAAGTAGCCAGCTGCTGCCAGTCGGCCACCGGGGCTTGCGCGTGCACCAATCCGATACGCCCTGACTCTGTATTCAAAGTCATGGTGAGCGATAGCTTTTCCTGGATCTTTTCCGCCAACACCCCATGCTGCTCAGGAGCCAAATCAGCCGCCCACTGCCCACCAATGCTGTAGTGTTTATCAGCCCAGGCAGCTTGATAGTGGCTTGCCCAGAACAGCAGCTCATGGTTACCAAGCACACTGTAGCAATAGCAGGTGTTCAGCACCCATTCCAGCGCACGTAATGACTCTGGCCCGCGATCAATCACATCACCAAGCATGAACAACCTATCCTTGGCAGGTTCAAAACCTGAGCCTACAAGCAGCTCCATCAGCAGCTGAAATTCTCCATGCACATCCGAACAAATCCAATCCTCGCCGATTGGGTTGGCTGGGATTTCATGGTGGACAGGAATAGGTCTGATCACCTATCACCTCCGCAAATTCGGGATATGAACTCCAGCTGATGCTCCAAGGCTTTCTGCACATGCCTGCAAGACACGCCTAGTATAGGGTCAGTCTGAATCAAGGCGTCCGCCTGCTCTGATGGCCAACCAGCGGAGTCATCATCAATGGCCAGCCACGGAATGGGAGTGGGTAGACGGCGTAAATAAGCAGAGATTTGTTTGAAGCGTGTTTGGTGATCCCACTCGATGATATCGAGACTGTTTCTACCCATCGCGGAGTGCCATGTGGCGCCTATGACTCGCTCTGCCAGTTTGGTGGGCAAGTATCCGCGTGCCCGACGGAAGCCCAGCACACGCGCCCAACTGGTCGACAGTACGATCCTTAGCTCTGGGTACCCTTCTATAATCTTTTCCAACAGAAGAGCCCACATGAATAGCTCGCCCGGGACTCGCAGCTCGATCTGGCCATTAAGTCGTCGATACACGGCATCAGGATGTAGAACGCCATCATAGTCGAGAAATAAAATCACGTTTATCTCGCTAACTTGATCAGGGAGGGCTTCAATAGGCAGCATACTGCATCTTTGCCCGCAGGCATCCCTCAGTTTTTTATTGACCGGGTACGCTGTGACTACAAACCTCGAAATAATCCAACAAGACAGTCAAACCGCAAAGACAGCTCTCACGGCGATTTTTCGAATTTTGAACATGTGGCACCTGACAGACACCCAACAGGCGAGGCTGCTCGGGCTGCATGATGAGAAAGCCCTTCATAACTGGCGAGCGCATCCAGAGAGTGCTTCCATCTCAACGGATCTGATTGAACGAGCAAGCTACATCCTGGGAATTTATAAATCCCTGCAGATCTTGTTCCCCAACCCTGACAATGCGGATCGATGGCTGATCACCTGTAATGACAATCCCCTCTTCAACGGGCAAGCTCCCATTGAACACATGATGACCGGAAACATTACAGATCTGGCGACAGTTCGGCGCTGCTTAGAGGCGTTGATAAGCTGATCGGCTCCTGGCTCGTCGTTAACAGAGCCAAGCCTTGGGATACCCTCCGGCCCCTCACTGGACTTCGTAAAAGCCGGTGTGATTCAGTACGTCTTTTTAATCGTCGTCATCCCGCTGCAGAAGCCTGTCGAAAGCACCCGGGGCCATTGTGACCTTCCGCTGCTTTCTCAGCTTGGTCACAGTAGGGTCAAAGTTCTGCAGAATGTCACGGTGCGCCTCATACAACCAGTTCTCGGCCTGCCTCCATGCCTCGCTCACATGGTGCTCCACCTCACTAAACTCTCGCTTCTGCTGTCGACAATCAGAGAGAAAGCTGCGCCACCGAACGCTCTCAAGAGCCGCGGCGTTGTTGAACACAAAAAGGGCGAGCAAGTCCTCATCCTCACAAGTGTTCATCATGAAGGCTGCTGGGGTCTGCCCTTGGAATGACTGGCTGAGTTCGACCCAGCGCTGCTGTAGGTACTCACGCCACCTTTCATTCAGCTCGTCAAGCTGCGGCTCCAGCCCCTTAGCATCCAGCCGCATATCCCAGACAAAACCACCCTCTGCCTTCCTTCCGTGGTTCTCTCCCTCGACATAATCATGGGGGATTAGGCGATGGATCATATCTGCCCCCTGATCCTCCAGCTCGTCTGTTATATGCGTGGCCAGCGAGGTGATTGTGGCGTAATGCAGCTTTTCGTCGATGAGCAGGCGCGCCCAAAGTGAAAACCGTAGCGCATAGTAGTCCCGTTTCTGGTAATCCGCGTTCTCTCTACTGCTCTCCTTATTCTGGAAGTGGTAGTCATCAAGGTCGTAGTCATACACGGTCTCAAAATCGAGCAAGCTGACATTCTCGGCCATGGTCTCGTTGAGCCAAATCATGTCTTCACCGATACCGGTGGTCAGTAGATTCGCCCAGTTATATGCAAGCTTGCCATTGGGTAGATCAAGCCATTCTTCACCGGCATTTTCAGCGGTGCCGGCGGGCTCCTGCAATTCATTCAGCAGCACCGCCTCCACCCTATCACTGGCCGCGTCGTTCATGGTTGCGCGAAACAGCTCCTGCTGCTCAGGCGACCAGGCATGATAAAGGGGGTTGGCTGCCATCAAGGCTTTACGGGCGGCGGCTTGTACTCGGCTTGATTCCATAAACAGCCCCTTCATTCCTCACCAAGCATCGGCTCGCTCCCCAGCCAAATAGCGAGAACCGGGTGCAGTAGCCCATGCTTGTCTGCCAGCAACGCCAACTCCTCTCGGCAGCGGCTCTCTACCTGAATCTTTAGCCCGATGTCTTGAGCCGAAGGGTAATGTCGCAGCAATGCTTTGGCCTGGCGCCGCATCAATTCGGGAAGTTCTGCATTCTTCGCAAGCTCCTGCAGAAATTCCCCGGTCTGTACCAAGCTACGAGTACGTTCATGGGGCATTGTCATTAGACTCTCCAAAAACAATCTGAGAAGACGCCAGCCCAAGCCACAAGGCTATAGGCTGGCTCAAACATCATGCCTTAGCGACCTGCCTGCCAGACCGAGCTTGCGCATCACGCTCCACAGTCTCAAGCACTATCAGGAGATCACGACGGGGACGGCATTCATCGTAGCCAGCCACAATGAGGGCACGGGCCTTGGCGACACCTTTCAGTACATCCTCGAATGCCGCGTATGTTGCACGCTTATCCCCATAATAAAGATCGTCGAGCCCGGTACCGTCAGGATGCTCAAGAAACGACCAATCATCCAGTCGAGAAATAGCGCTACTTAGGGAAACGCTGATCAAATCAGATTTGCGCATCACCCGCGCCGATCAACTGAGTTTTTGATGCAACCAGCCTGTTCTTGGCGACAATGCCCCAAAAATCGCCTTCAATTCCGGCCATTTT